>MDTG01225516.1_pt1 | contig 105631 bp, 111 predicted proteins | sample 811421 | NCBI WGS metagenome assembly MDTG01 (sample SAMN05326645, study PRJNA326480) | marine metagenome | isolation source: seawater | place: Pacific Ocean: South East | collected 2011 | reverse complement strand
TTTTTTTGGAGCGGGTGAAGGGAATCGAACCCTCGTAGCCAGCTTGGAAGGCTGGAGCTTTACCACTAAGCTACACCCGCACAATTCTGGCAACCCACTCACTCCTAACCCCTGTTACCATATACTATATGGTGGAGGGGGTAGGATTTGAACCTACGTACGCTCACGCGGGCGGATTTACAGTCCGCTGCCTTTAACCACTCGACCACCCCTCCTTTTAAACTCAGAGAACAGCACTAAGTAATTATTCTAGTACTTTTGTCAATGTTAAATTAAAATTTATTGCCGCAGAGCTTTTTTACCTAAAACCAAAGTCTTCTAACGAAAAATATCATGTTTGTACATAGTTCTATTGCAAATATTTGCTTTTTTTTCATTTAAGATATAATTATCAATTTATGGCGAAAAATAGTCAATTTTTACAAAAAAATAGCTCTCTTTTAAATATTTATGGTTATCATTCTGTAAAAGCAGCCTTAAAAAATGACAAAAGAAGAAAAAAAAGGTTAATTTTAAATCCAACATCTGCTGAAAATTATTATGATGAATTTAAGGGAAAAATCAAAGAAATAATTATTATTCCCCAAAAAGAGTTTAAAAACAAGTACTCAAAAGATGAAAACACTCAAGGAATAGTTTTACAAGCATTTGATTTAAAAGAATTAACTTTAAAAGAAATTTTAAAAAATAACAACAAAAATAAAGAATCTATTTTATTATTATTAGACCAAGTTAACGATCCGCATAATATTGGAGCTATTATGAGATCAGCTGCATTATTTAATTGTTTATCAATAATTATAAGTGAGAACAATTCTCCTGAAATGAATTCAACAATAATTAAATCTGCTTCTGGTGCTGCAGAAATTGTAAGTTTGATAAAAGTTCCTAATATTTCAAGATGTATCAATGAACTCAAAAAGAATGATTATTGGATTATAGGACTAGACTCAGAAGCAGATAAAACTCTAGACAAATTTGATATTCCAAAAAAATCTGTATTTGTTTTAGGTTCTGAACACAGTGGTTTAAGAGAATTAACAAAAAAAAATTGCGACTACAAAATATCTATTAAAAATAAGCAATATAAATATTTTGAAATAGATAGTTTAAACGTTTCTAATGCTGCTTCAATTGCTCTTTACGAATATAACAAAAAATATAATATTGATTATTGAATAAATTAGTATATTTAAGTTAACGAACTAAACTTTCTTATAGTTTGGATTTCAGTAATTCGCCGGCTTAGCTCAGTTGGTAGAGCAGTTGATTTGTAATCATCAGGTCGAGAGTTCGAGTCCCTCAGCCGGCACCACTAAAGTTAATTACACACCAGGTATGTAAGGAACTCCATCTCCTTTAATACTTTCATTGATATCAGACAAAGTAGAACAGCTACTTAAAGCAAAAATGAAAGCTAATATAATAAATATTTTTTTCATAACCTTTTTTAATCATATTTATATTAAAATAAAAATATTATAATGAAAAATTATCAAATATTATTGGGATAAGTTTTCTAGCTTTGCAGCACAATACTTAAATTCAGGAATTTTACCATATGGATCTAACGCTGAATTGGTTAAAATATTTGCCGCAGCCTCATAATAACAAAATGGTATAAATATTAAACCCTTAGGAATTGAATTATCTTTTCTTATTTTTAATTTAATAGATCCTCTTCTAGTAGTTACATTTACATAATCACCTTGTTTAAGTTTAATTTGTTCTATGTCATATGGTGACAAACTTACTGTTGGTTCAGGTTCAATTGCATCTAAATTTAATGATTTTCTAGTCATAGAACCTGTATGCCAATGTTCTAGTTGTCTACCCGTAGTTAAAATCATTGAAAATTCTTTATCAGGTAATTCATCTGAAGGTATAATTTTTGCAGGTACAAATTTTCCTTTTCCTCCTTCTATCGGAAAATTATCTCCAAACACAACTTCTTTACCTGGTTCTGTTGGAGAATCACATGGATAAGTTACTGAATCTTCTTTTTCTAGACGCTCCCATGAAATATTATTAAGTGATGGCATAGCTTCTTTCATTTCATCAAATATTTCTTTTGGATGACTATAATTCCAATTTAAACCTAATTTTTTAGCTATCTCTGCTATAATCCACCAATCCTCTTTTGCTTCTCCAGGAAGTGGGACAGCTTTTCTTCCCATTTGTACTTGTCTATTAGTATTTGTTACAGTTCCATCTTTTTCAGGCCAAGCGGAGGCAGGAAGTATTACATCAGCAAATCTTGCTGTCTCAGTAAAAAATATATCCTGCACAACTAAATGTTCTAATTTAGAAAGAGCATCTCTAGCATGTGATACATCAGGATCTGACATTGCTGGATTTTCTCCTAATATATACATCCCTTTAATAATTTTTTCATGAATAGAATCCATAATTTCAACTACAGTTAAGCCGTTTTCGGAATCTAAATCTGAATCCCAAAATTTTTTATAAAAATCTAAATTATCATTATCATTCACTAAATTATAATCTGGAAACATCATTGGTATAAGTCCTGCATCTGAAGCTCCTTGAACATTGTTTTGACCTCTTAAAGGATGTAAACCTGTTCCTGGTCTTCCAACATTTCCAGTCATTAATGCTAATGAAATTAAACATCTGGCATTATCTGTTCCATGAGTGTGTTGAGATATACCCATTCCCCAAAAAATTATTGCATTTTTAGCTTTACCAAATGTTGTTGCAACCTCATATAAGATTTTTTCTTCTATTCCACATATTTTTGACATTCTTTTTGGGTCATAATCTTGTAAGTGTTTTTTTAATTCATCAAATCCTATAGTATGTTCTTTGATATAATTTTTATCATATAAATTTTCTTTTAATATCACATACATTAATGAATTCAGTAAAGCTACATCAGAGCCTGGGGTAAATTGAACCATATAATCTGCATATTTTTTTAATGCCTGTCCTCTTGGATCCATTACAATCATTTTAGCACCATTTTTTTTTGCATTTTTAAAAAACGTTGCTGCAACAGGATGGTTTTCAGTAGGGTTTGCGCCAATAACAACTATTACATCAGAATTTTTAACTTCAAAAAAGGGCGCGGTTACTGCTCCTGAACCAATTGTTTCTAACAATGCCGCTACTGATGATGCATGACACAACCTTGTGCAATGATCTACATTATTAGTTTGAAAGCCAGTTCTTATTAGTTTTTGAAACAAATATGCCTCTTCATTTGAACACTTAGCTGAACCAAAGCCTGCTAAACCTTTACCTCCTTCAGTTTTTTTAATTCTTATAAATTTTTCTGCTACCAAGTTTAATGCTTCGTCCCAAGAAGCTTCTCTAAAGTGTGTTAATGGATTTGAAGGATCTATAGCTAAAGAATTTTTTTTATCTTTATTGTCTAGTCTTATTAATGGTTTTGTTAATCTCTCTTTGTTAGTTATATAATCAAAACCAAATCTTCCTTTTACACAAAGTCTATTTTTATTTGAAGGTCCGTTTCTACCATTTACATATTTAATTTCATTATCTTTAATATTGTATTCCAACTGACAACCAACTCCACAATATGGGCATACGCTATTAATTTTTTTATCTACTTCTGAAAAACCAACTGATTTTTCATCTACAATTGAGGCTGGCATAAGTGCTCCAGTGGGACAAGCCTGTACACATTCTCCACATGCAACACATGTACTATCGCCCATAGGATCATCCAAATCAAAAACTATTTTTGAGTTTTCACCTCTATACGCCATTCCTATCACATCATTTACCTGAACTTCCCGGCAAGCTCTTACGCATAAATTACACTGTATACATGCATCTAAATTTACTGCCATTGAAGGATGTGAAGCGTCAGGTTCTATAAAGTTTTTTTTATTAAATCTAGATTCGTTTAATTCTATTTTATCTATCCAGTTCCAAAAATTTGAATTTGGATCGTGAGCAATCTTTTTTTCTGGTTGATCCGTTAATAACAATTCAAAAACTAATTCTCTCGATTTTTTAGCTCTATCTGAAGAGGTAAATACCTTCATGCCTTCAATAGGTTTGCGAATACATGAAGCAGATAAAACCCTTTCGCCATCTATTTCTACCATACAAGCTCTACAGTTACCATCAGCTCTGTAACCTGGCTCTTCACTATAACATAAATGAGGAATTTCTATTCCTAAAGATTTTGAAATTTCCCATATAGTATTTTCAGGATTAGTTTTCACTTTTTTGCCATTAATAAAGAAACTTATCTCATCTTTACTCATTCAATTTTAATTCCTTTGAAAAATGTTTTATTATAGAGTTAAGAGGATTGGTAGCAGCTTGTCCCAATCCACATATAGATGCATCAGACATTACTAAAGATAAATCTTTCAATTTAGATAAACTCCAATTTTTTTCTTTCATTTCTTTAACTGTTTTTTCTGTGCCTACACGACATGGGGTACATTGACCACAACTTTCATCTTCAAAAAAATGCATTAAATTCAATCCAACATCTCTCATTTTATCTCTATCTGATAAAATTACTATTGCTGCTGATCCTAAAAAACAACCTTCGTCTTCTAATTCCTTTACACCATAATCCAAAGGTATATTATCTAAACTTGCTGGAAGAATTCCACCCGAAGCACCTCCAGGAAGGTATGCTTTAAAAATATGTCCCTCTAACATTCCACCGGAATAATCATCAATTAATTCTTTTACTGTTATACCAGCTGGTGCAATTTTAACTCCAGGTTTTTTAACCCTACCTGAAACTGAAAAACTATGAAAACCTCTTCTATCATTTTTTCCTTGATTAGAATACCAGTTTGAACCTCTCTCTATTATATCTCTAAGCCAATAAACTGTCTCAACATTATTTACCAAAGTTGGTTTGCCAAATAAACCCACTTGAGCAACATAGGGTGGCCTATGCCTTGGAAGGCCTCTTTTACCTTCTATACTTTCTATCATTGCAGACTCTTCGCCACAAATATATGCGCCGGCTCCTCTCCTAATATTTATATAGTCTTTTTTAATAATTTCATTCTTTTCTAATTCAAATATTTCTTTTTTTAGTATTTCCATGGCTGCTGGATATTCGTCTCTCAAATATATATAAATTTCATGAGCCACAATTGCCTCTCCACTAATTAAAACTCCTTCAATAAATCTATGAGGATCTTTTTCTAGATAATATCTATCTTTAAAAGTTCCTACTTCTCCTTCATCTGCATTTATAGCTAGGTATCGTGGACCTGGATTAGATAAAACAAAATCCCATTTTTTTGAAGTTGGGAATCCTGCACCACCTTTACCTTTCAAATTACTCTTTTCTATAATAGTTTTAATTTCATTAATCGAAATTTTTTTATTTTTGATTTTTTCTAGTAAGTTATAACCTTTGCCATCTAAATATTCTTTAAGATTTGAATACGTCGGAAGTTCTGATTTAAAGTTTTTTGTCTTTAAAACTTTAAAAATATCTTCAACACTCGCATTATCAACGTATTTTTTACCCACACAGACAGTTGGTGCGTTTTGACATCTTCCCATACAAGGACCTGTCAATATTTCTATTTGCTGATCTTCATTTTGTAATTTTAAATCTTCAATTAATTTTTTAGATCCAAACATTTCGCATGTTAAACTTTCACATACTCTGATTGTTATATTAGGTGGTTTTTTATTTGGATCTTTTATAACTTTAAAATGTGCATAAAATGTTGTAACTTCATAAACTTCTGAAAGAGGTGTATTAATTATTTCTGATAAAGCCACTAAATGATTATCTAGCAAAGCTCCAAACTTGTCATTTAAGAGATGTAAATATTCAATCAATAAAAATCTTGAATAAGAGTCATTACCTATAACTTCTCTGACTTGATTTAGAGATTTTGAATCACTTTGCCTACCTTTAGGTGTCCATCTTTTTTTCTTTTTTTTTATTGAAAGATTTGTCTGAGAAATAAATTTTTCCATTTTTTTAAAGATATAGTGTATAGTTATAATAAATTAAAGATGAAAAATAATAGATATTCTAAAGAAATAATTTTAGATGCGATAGGTATGGAATGCCCAATACCAGTTCTTAAAGCTCGAAAATTGGCTCAAAGCTTAAAAAATCTTGATAAAGTTAAAGTTATTTGTACGGACCCACTCGCTGAAATGGATTTTAAACATTATTGTGAACAGTCAAAATATAAATATATAAAATGTATAAAAGAGGATGAAAAAATAATTATTTATTATCAAATTATTAAAAAAAATTAATATAATATATCAGAGAAATAAAATTTAAATATATCTCCTGGCTTTAAAAAAGACTTATTTTCAGGAATTTCAATAATACCATCCGAAAATACTATTGAACTTATAATGCCGGATCCTTGTTTTGAGTATCTTTTTACAATCAGTTCTTTTGAATTTTTTGTTTCAATATTAACCCTTAACCACTCCATTCTTTGTGTCTTTTTTTTCATACTAAAATTTATTTTTACAGGAATATGTTTTGGATTTTTCCATTCTGTACCTGATAGTTTGAATAAAAAAGGTTTAACTATCATTGCAATTAATAAAAATACGGATACCGGGTTTCCTGGTAAACAAAAAATAGGTTTTTTTTTGATTTCTCCAAAAGCTAGTGGTCTTCCAGGTTTAATTGCAATTTTCCAAAAGTTAATTTTACCAATTTCTTTTATAACTTTAATTATATGATCTTCTTCTCCAACTGATGCTCCACCCGCAGTAATTAATATATCAAATTTTTTTGATGCTTTTGAAAGTGACTGATTTATTTTTTGCTTACTATCTTTTAATACTCCTAAATCTACAACGCTAAATCCTGATTTTTTTAGGAGAGAATAAATTGCAAAACGATTTGAGTTATTAATTTGAGAGCCAATTAGTTTTGTGGTTGGATTTTTTAATTCATTTCCACTAGTAAAAAAACCAATAGAAATTTTTTTATAAACATGTACATAATTTAAACCAACTGATGCTAACAAACTTAAATTTTCTGCCTTAATTAAAGTTCCTTTTTTTAATAATAGTTTATTTTTTCTAACGTCTTCTCCTGCCAACCTCCAATTTGCATTTTTTTTTGGTTTTTTTATAAATTTTACAAATCCATTTTCTTCAAAAGCATTTTCCTGCATTACAACAGTGCATGAATTAATTGGCATAACTGCACCTGTAAAAATCCTTGCTGCCTGATTTTTTTTTAGAATAATTCTATCTTTTCCACCTGCTTTTATTTTGCTTACTACTTTATATTTTTGTTCATTTTTTATATCTAAATTTCTAATAACGTAACCATCCACAGCTGAATTATTAAAAGGCGGAGTATTAATTTTAGAGTAAATATTCTTTGATAAAATTCTATTGTTTGCATTAATAACTTGAATTTTTTCTTCAGACAATCTTTTAGTATTATAAGATTTTAGAAAACTAACTACTTTATCTTTTTTTAGAGGTTTTAAATTCATTTTTTACAATTGTTGAGAATAAATCTAGCAATTTTTTCAATTTCTTCTAGTTTAAATATAGGTAATTTTGTTCTAATTTTATCATTTGTAACAATTGCAACAACATTTTTTAATTTTGTATAAAGTGGTTTATTATTAGTGTCCACTTTCCTGTAAATTTCTATTTTTTTATGATTATCTTTTTTAAAACCTTCTATTAATAAAATATCGGATCTTTCAATTTTTTTAATTAGATATTTTAAAGAACGTTCTTTTTTATTTATCCTTTCTTCTATTTTTGCCCATCGTTTTGATGAACTAATAATAACTTCTTGAGCTCCTGATTGTCGATGAATAAAGCTATCAGTTCCTTCTTTATCAATTTCAAAATTGTGATGAGCATGCTTGATAGTTCCAACTACTAATTTTTTTGAATTAAAATATTTTATTAAATTTTTTATAGTAGTAGTTTTTCCTGAATTCTTTAATCCAACTATTCCGATAACTTTCATTAATATAACCTTTTATTTAATTTAAATGAAAAAAAATTAATAATCAAAGTGATTAAAATAAGTATGATACCTAAAGACATTGCTTTTTCAAGATTTCCCATACTTGTTTCAAGAGAGATTGCACTAGTCATTACCCTTGTATAATGTTCAATATTGCCTCCAACAATCATCACTGCACCTACTTCCGAAATAGCTCTACCAAATGCAGTCAATAATATTGTTAAAACCATATAATGATTATTTTTTATAAATATGTAAATTACAGTAAAATTTTTCATATTATATGATTTTAAAGAATCACTATAATGAAAATAAAACTCTTCAAAAAGTTCTTTTATGAGTGATGATATAATTGGATAAACTATTATAATTTGCGCAATAACCATCGCAGTAGGAGAATATATTATATTAAAAATTCCAAGTGGTCCATTGTCTGAAAAAATAAAAAAAACTATGAGACCTGCTACTACTGGTGGTATTCCAGTTAATGAATTCAAAAATAGAGTAATTATTTTAAATAAATTTGATTTATTATTTGCCAAATAATAAGCAGTAATAATTCCAAGAAAAGAAGCAATTATGGTTGCAAATAAAGAAGTTCTTATGGAAAGAAATATAATTTCGTATAAATCTAAATTAAAAGAAAAAATTAAAATAAATGAGTCATATAATATTTTAAAAAATTCCATTTTAAAGTAAAGTTTAATTTATTTTATATACTTTATTATTGTTATGAAAAAAAACAAATATTTAATTCAACCAAATATCAATAATACTTTTTTATTTGATAAAGTTAGTGGATTTAATGAACTAAATGAGAAAATAAACACAAAAGTAGTTCAAGAAAGACCTTTGACAATTTTTCTTAATAATCAAGAAATTGTTACTTTGATGAGCATCAATGACTACCCAAAATATTTGGCAATAGGGTATCTTTTGAATCAAGATATGATTTTTCCATATGAAAAAATTAAAAAAATTGAATATGATAAAGACATTCAAACGATAGTCATAAGAACTAAAAGAAAAACAAATTATGAAAAGAAAATGAAAAGAAAGATCACAACTTCAGGTTGTGCTCAAGGAACAATATTTGGAGATATTTATGAAAAACTTGAAAAAACTAAATTACGAAGTAAGACAAAAATTAAAAAAGAATGGATCTATGAATTGTCAAAAAAAATTAATTTAACTCCAAGTTTATATTTAGAAGCTGGGGCTATACATGGTTGTGTTCTTTGTGAAAAAAATAATCCTTTAATTTATATGGAAGATGTAGGTCGTCATAACGCAGTTGATAAAATAGCAGGATATATGTTTATGCATAAAGTTTTAGCTAAAAATAAAATATTTTATACTACTGGAAGATTGACAAGTGAAATGATTATTAAAACAGTTAAAATGAATATTTCTATTTTAATATCTAGATCTGGATTTACTGCCTGGGGTGTTGAGCTAGCAAATAAAACAAATCTGACATTAATTGGGCGAGCTAGAGGAAAAAGATTTACATTGCTTTCGGGGAAAACTAGAATTTATTAAAAATGAAACAAGTTACGGGCTGTATACTGATTGGGGGAAAATCATCTAGAATGGGGGGTGGAATTAAATGTTTAAAAAAATTTAATAATTGTTCAATTATTGAGAGAATAATTCAAAGATCAAAATCTCAAGTTTCAAATTTAACAATTAATTGTAATTCAGATGACAAAATTATTAATAAATTAAAATTACCAATATTCTCTGATATTATTAAAGGATATTTAGGTCCTCTAGCTGGAATTCATGCTGCATTAAAATGGGTAAAATCAAATAATTCAAATCATGAATGGGTAGTAACCTTCGCGGGAGATACTCCTTTTTTTCCATTAAACTTGGTTGATAAACTATATAATTCAGCATTAAATAATAACAAAAAGATAATTTTTGCCAATAGTTTTGGAAGAAACCATCCAATTTTTTCTATCTGGCATATCAGCCTTGAAGAAGATTTAAAATATGCGATAGAAAAAGAAAAGATTAGAAAAATTGAATTATGGGCAAGAAGACATGAATTTAATGTAATAAATTTTGATGAATATAAATATGATCCTTTTTTCAATATCAATAAATATGATGACTTAATTGAAGCTGAAAAAATTGAAAATTATTTTTTTAAAAAATGAAAATATATAGCACCCCTTTGATTAATTATTTTTTGTTTTTTTAATAAACCAAATTTAATATGATTGTTTAGTAAATCATTCCATTTTAGTTTTGAAAATAGTTTTAATCCACTTTTGAATTCAATGGGCTCTTCTGTTATAATAAATTCATCAATTATTTTTTTTTTCAAAAAATAATCATTTACCTTTGTGCCACCTAAAATGCATAAATTATGTTTTGGTTTAATTATATTTAATAAACTTTTAAGAGATTCTTTTTGGGGGTTGAAATAAATATGATTTTTATTAATTGTTTTATATTTATTAACTGAATTAGTAAAAATAATCCTTTTCCTATTTAAATTAAAAGATAATTCATGTGTATTTCTTCCCATTACTGACCAAAAGCAAGATTTAATATCTTTTTTAAAAATATTTTGCTCCTCTGTAGAGGTCCATTTATTAGGTAGATCTCCTGGATATCTAGCAATGTAACCATCCTTACTAACTGCAGAGATTAATATATATTTCATAATTCCTTGATTTTTTCACTTTCATGCCAATTTTTAAGAGTTATTTTACTAATAAGATGAATAAACACATAAATAATTATTCCTGTTAAAGCAATTAAAATTAAAGCCGCAAACATTTTTGCAGTTTCTAATCTATAACTAGATTCAATTATTATATATGCAAGACCCGATGAAGATCCGCCGATTCCTGTTACAAACTCAGCAACAATTGCTCCAATTAATGAAAGGCCTGCACTTATTTTTAATCCAGATAAAAAAAATGGTAAAGCTGAAGGAATTTGTAAAAATAACAACTTTTGAAATTTATTTGCTTTATACAAAAAAAATAAATCCACTAAACTATGGTCAATACTCTTCAAACCCACTAGGGTATTTGATAAAATTGGAAAAAAAGCAACTAACCATGCACAGATAAGTGCAGCTATAAATGTATTATCAATCAGAATAATAATTAATGGAGCAATTGCAATTATAGGTGTCACTTGAAGAACGACTGTTAGAGGCATAAAGCTAATTTCAAAAATTTTAAATTGAGATATAATTACAGCTATAGCAAAACCTAATATCACAGCCATTAAAAGCGCTAAAAGTGTTACACTTAAAGTTATTAACATAGCTGAAATTAAACTATTCCATTCATTAATTATAGTTATAAATACTAGCGAAGGTTTTGGAATAATATAATGGGGAGTTTCATTAATAATCAAAATAATTTCCCATAGAAAAATTAATATAATAAATAAAAGGGATGGGGCTAAAAAAACTTTATTATTCATTAGCTACCTTATTATAATAATTAAATTTTTTAGAAATTTTTTTGCATTTATTTAAATAATCTGTACTTAAATAATAATCCTCATTTTTTTCTTCATCTTTATCTAAATAAATTATTTCATTAATACTAGCTGGTCTATCTGAAATTAATGCAATTTTATTAGATAAATAAGCAGACTCATAAATACTATGAGTAATAAAAATAATAGTTAACTTATATTTTTTATAAATATTTAACAGATCATTGTTTAGCTTAAAACGAGTAATTTCATCTAATGCTCCAAATGGCTCATCCATTAAAATAACTTTTGGTTTAGTTATTAGTGCTCTTGCAATAGCAACCCTCATTTTCATACCACCAGACAATTGACTGGGAAAATAATCTTTAAAATCAGTTAGTCCCACTAATTCAATAAAGTTCATAACAGTCTTATAATTTTTTTTTCTATTTTTCTTACTTAACTTTAACGGTAAAAAAATATTATCAAATACATTTAACCACGGTAATAAATTTGGATCCTGAAAAACAACACTTAAATTAGCGGGATTTCTTTCAGAATTTTTAAAAGTCGATGTAGGCCAATTAACTTTACCTTCTGTTGTTTTTAAAAGACCACATAAAATTTTTAATATGGTTGTTTTTCCACATCCAGACTTTCCTAAAAGAGTAATGAAATCATTTTTAAATATTTTTAAATTTAAATTTTTTAAAACAACTTCACCGTTAGTAAAAATCTTAGTTACTTGATCTAATTCTGCTAATATATTTTTATTTTTTTTATTGTTTTTATTTAAGTTTGTTATCATCAATATTTATTTTCATAACCGATCCATTTATCATTATTAACAAAATTTAAAGTATAGGCTTTTTTATAATCTAGCGTTTCAGGATATAAACCTTGGTCTCTCATTAATTCAAAAAAAGATTTCCACCTAGAATCAGTCATTGCTCCGATACCCATTTTTTCAGAATCCCCTGAGAAGACTATCCCTCTTTTTTTCATTTCATCTCTTGCATAATTTAATAAATCATTAGACATTTCAGGATTATCTTTTTTAATTAATTGATTTCCTAATTCTGGATTTCCATAAATGTAAGAATACCATCCTTCTATTGAAGCATCCACGAAATTTTGGATCAGCTTAGGATTATTTTGAATTTTTTCAATTGAAGTTTCAATAGTAGTAGCATATGGCATGTATCCATTGTCAGCTAGTAAATTTACAACCGGCTGAAATCCCGCTTTACTAAGTATTGAATATGGCTCACTAGTAAGGTAACCCTGTTGTATTGAAGTTTTATCTTCTAAAAATGGTTGTAAACTAAAATTATAGGGTTTTATTTGATCATCTGTAAATCCATATTTGGCTTTTAAAAATGGCCAAAAAGTAACTTGATTATATTTTGATATTAAAATTTTTTTTCCTTTAAAATTTTCAATTTTGTCATTTCCTTGATTGGGGTGAGAAATTAAAACTTGTGGATCTTTTTGAAAAATAGCAGCAACGGCTTTAAATGGAACTTCACCATTCACAAAATTAAGGGCCCCTGCGCTTCCTCCTATATTAAAATCAACTTTTCCTGCAACTAAAAGTGCTTTAGTATTTATCCCAGGACCACCTTGTCTTATTTCAACATCTAAATTATATTTTTTATAAATACCCTCAGCAAGAGCCTGATAAAAACCACCATGTTCAGCTTGTGCAAGCCAATTTGTAGATAAAATTACCTTTTGGGTATCTTCAGCATTTATTTTGTAAGGGAAAATGACAAATATAATTACAATTGTAATTTTCCTTAAGTCTTCAAGATTCATTCGTCACTCCTCAAAAAATTTAAAGAGAGGTAGATCTTGAGTATCTTACTTAAGTCTTTAGTCTTTCTTAAGATCGGATTCTCTTGATTGAGTCCTCTATATTCATAACTATAGTTAGTGGATTTAAATGAAATATGGAAGTATTTATTATCTTTTTTTGTTGATAATCTAATTTTGCATATTAATTTACTTTTATCGTTAAATTATATAATTAGTAATAATTATGAGTATTTATCTTCCTATAGCAGAAATGAATATTAATATTTTTTTAATTGTTTTTATTGGTATTTCTGTCGGAATTTTATCAGGATTATTTGGAGTGGGAGGTGGATTTTTAATGACCCCTCTTCTAATTTTTTTAGGCATCCCCCCAGCAGTTGCTGTAGGAACAGAGGCTCCACATGTTTTAGCATCCTCTATTTCAGGAGCAATAGCACATTGGAGAAGAAACAATGTTGATTTTAAAATGGGATTCTTTCTTTTAGCGGGAGGTGTAGTAGGATCAACTGTCGGAGTTAATCTGTTTAAAGTACTAAGAAATTATGGACAAATAGACATAGTTATTCAATTATTATTTATTATTTTCTTAACTTTGATAGGATTATCAATGTTATTTGAAAGTGTAAAAACTTATAGAAAGTATAGAACAACCTCTTCAATAAGACAAAAACTACATCAACATTCGTGGATACATGGATTACCATTTAAGTTTAGATTTAGACGATCAAAATTATACATAAGTATCATACCTCCAATTTTTATTGGTTTTTTTGTAGGAATTTTATCAGCAATGATGGGAGTTGGGGGTGGATTTATTATGATACCAGCAATGGTGTATATTTTGGGAATGTCAACAAATGTTGTTGTTGGCACTTCTTTGTTTCAAATTATTTTTGTAACAGCAAATTCTACATTTTTTCAATCTTACTTAAACCAAACTGTTGATGTAGTTTTAGCATCATTAATGATAATTGGAGGTGTATTTGGTGCACAAATAGGAGCAAAATTAGCGACTAAATTAAGAGGTGAAGAACTTAGAGGAATTCTAGCTATAATTGTGTTGATAGTTTCAATAAAAATAATTTTAGACTTAACACTCACACCAAAAGATTTTTATTCTTTAAGTTTTGGAAAAGTTTAATTTATTCACTAATTCTTAAAAAATTGTAGCTCCAAATACTTTTATTTGATCACCTTCTAAGCCTATAACTAATCGTCCCAAAAAATCACCTGGAAGAGAGTCACTCTTTTGTTTAAATAATACAGTAATATAATCGTTTCTTCTTATACAACCTAAAAATTCTCTATTAGTAGATAGACTTTTTAATAATTCATTATTTGCCCATTGTTTACCTAATTCAACTTCATTTGCTCCATAAAGCATCTGTGATGAAAAATCTTTAGTGAATCCACTGTAATCTTTTTTATTGGAACAATTAATTAAATTATCCCATATAGGATTTGCAATTTTTAGAATTGCTTCATCAGACTTTTTAATTAAATCCATCACAGTTTTTTGAATTATGAAGCAACCTTTTTCTTCTCTTCATCAATTATATGATAAACCGGTTTTTTCTCCATTGAAAATTTTCCTGTTTTTGGATCACGCCTTGAAACAGTCAAACAGTGCCAATTTTCATCATCAAGCTTCATATGATCTCCTCTATAATAATAGCCTGGCCAACGTGTTTCTTCACGAAATAAAGTATGTTCAGTTACACACTGAGATGTAAGTGTTCTGTGTTTTAATTCCCAAGCTCTCATAAGTTGATGATAATCTTGGGCACCTATATTTTCTAAATCTTCTTGTAACCAATCTAATAGCTCTAAAGCTTTTTTTAATGTATTTTCATTTGTCATATAATTAAATGAAATTCCACCCACGTATTCATCCATAATTTTTTGAAGTCGTTGAAGGCCTTGTAAAGGAAGTATATAACTTGGTGATACCGTGCCAGCAGTAATTTCATTTCTTCCTACTGTATAATTTTCAAGCGGTTTATAAATAATCTTTTGAAAATTCTTACATTGTTCATCGCTAACTTTTATATCATTTGCTTTTTCTTCTTGAATATATTTTACCGCAGCTTTTGCTGCAAGACGGCCTTCAGTAAAAGAACCGGATGAAAATTTGTGTGCACTTCCACCAACAGTATCGCCTGCACCAAAAAGTCCCTGAACAGTTGTCATTCTATTATATCCCCAAAAGTATTCAGGAGGTGATAAATCTTCTGGACCACTTACCCAAGCCCCTGAACATGTTGCATGTGAACCCATTACATAAGGTTCTGAAGTAGTTAACTCAGGGTTTTGATATTTTGGATCTATGTTTTGAGATGCCCAAACTACTGCTTGTCCAACTGTCATTCCAAGAAAATTTTCCCAACCTACTGTTTCTAGATGTGGGTCTTGAAAAGCCTCTTTAGTAACCATATGAATTGGACCTCCACCTGCCATAACTTCTTGAATAAAAGCATGATTTCTTAAGCATGTAGGTGTTGGGTGATGATCTATATATTCTCCAACCAATTTTTTTGTTTGCTCATACCATTTTTTTTCATAATTTTCTCCATTAGCATTTTGAGTATATGTTTTAAGGTGTAAAAAATATGCTCCTACTGGACCATACCCATCTTTAAATCTACACAATACTATTCTATTTTCCATTTGAGTCATTTTGGCACCTACAGCAATTGGTAGTGCATAAGCAGATCCATTACTCCATGGAGCATACCAAGTACGACCCATACCTTCCCCAACAGCCCTAGGTTTAAAAATATGAGAAGCTCCACCTGCTGCAACAATAACTGCTTTAGCCCTAAAAACATGATAGTTACCGGTACGCATATTAAATCCTACAGCGCCACCAACTCTATTTTCATTATTTTCATCCATCAAAAGATGAGTAATCATTATTCTATTATAAATTTTATCCGCAGACTTTTTAGCTGCCTCAGCGACAATAGGTTTATAACTCTCTCCATGGATCATTATCTGCCATTTTCCTTCACGCTGATATCTTCCAGTTTCTTTATTATGCATCATGGGAAGGCCCCATTCATCAAACATATGAACTGTAGAGTCAACATGTCTTGCCATATCGTAGCCTAAATCTTCTCTAACTAAACCCATTAAATCATTCCGTGCATATCGAACATGATCTTCAGGTTGATTTTCACCCCACTGCATTCCCATATAACAATTAATTGCGTACAAACCTTGAGCAACTGCGCCACTTCTATCAATATTTGCTTTTTCCACACAAACTATTTTGAGATCTCTACCCCAGTGTCTTGCTTCAAAGGTAGCGCCTGTACCTGCCATTCCACCACCTACAACAAGAATGTCACAATCCTCATAAAATGTTTTGATTTTTGACATTAATAATAAACACCTTTCTTAAAAGACTCTTTCTTAATCGTAGGCAATTCTTTATCAGTATTTAAACCTTTAGGCTCTGAATATAAAATTTGTGAATTGATTTCACCTTGATTTGGCTTTTCTTCTTCAGACAATTTGGGGATAAACTTACCCCAAGGTTTTGTCGTAATAGGTGAAACAAAATCTTTAACTGTTCCGTTCCTAAATTTTATTTTCCATGAAATTGTACCTTTTTCTTCTTCTCGTCTAACTCTTACACTGTGTCCCATTGGAGCAAAATCTGCATATCCTCGAACATCAATAGCGTGATTTGGACATGCCTTTACACATGAATAACATTCCCAACAAAAATTTGGTTCGATGTTTACCGCTCTTCTTATGGTTTCATCAATATGCATAATATCAGATGGGCAGATATCAACACAATGACCACACCCATCACAACGCGTCATATATACGAAAGTCGACATATTATTGAATTCCTTTCTTTAAAACTTTATTAAATTTAGATAAATTTATTTTAGACTTTTCTTCAATATCAAAATTTTTTAAAATTGCAGAGTTTTTTTTGTGTATTGAATGATTATACATGTTAATAATGTTTTGGAGCTTCTCTTTTAATTCCTAACCCAAATTGTTCTGGGGCATCTGCTGGTGGTGGAAGATTATCCATTGAACCATCAGCTTCTGCTAAATTTTTTTGCATTGCTGCACCTGGCTTATAAAACATATGTGCAAATTTTGACCAGTATACTCCTCCAAACAAAACAATATTAGATAAGGCAAAAAGAATAAAAAATAAGTTATCTAGTCCATAAATTGCAATTGATTGAAAAAAAGACCAAATGATTCCAAATGAGGCTGAAGCCAAAAGAGATAAAATAAATAAATCTGCTTGAATAATTCGGTACCAAGGATAAGCTTCAGCATAAACATCAACTCTCAAAAAAAGCCAAAACCAAAAACCTCCAATACAAGTCATAAATGCTCCAATGTGCCAGAGTATTGGCCAAACAATTGGGGTGTCTAGACTGATTGATGAATAACAAAAAATCATAACAACAGAAGATATCCAAAATAAAATAGTTCCATACATTCCTAGCAAGTGAGCCATTCTTCTTTTGCCTGCACCTAATTCAGAAGTCGTTAAAATATCACTACTTATTGTTTTAAAAATAACTGACGCTTTTTCTGAACCTGACAATTCTCTTTCTGCATTTTGTTTTGCTTTTTTTGCATTTTTAAAAAAATATTTAACGTTTTTTTTATTTATCACATCTAATAATGTGCCAAGAATAACCATTAATATCATGAATATAACAAATACCTGCATCAATTGAGGTGAGACTAAAACTGAAATTTCTGCAAATGGATTATTAAAAAGCACTATATTATTCCTAGGTTATTTATATATTTTTGATACATAAAAGCACATTATTTATTTTTTGCAAAAAGCAGATCATTATGAAATAGTAAGTAATTAAAATATATATATGTGTTGAAAGAATTTACAATAAAAATCTTATTGATTATTTTGGACTCTATATTGTTTGGAGGCATATTACTATTCTGTATTATGTTTATTTTTGATTATAATTACAACCAGCTAATATCAATCCTAACGATTCTGATACTAATTACAATTGTAATCAAACTAAGTTATTGGGTTATTTTTGACACTATAAAATTAAATAAATATTCAAATTTACTAATTGAACGTTTTGTAGCCACAATTTTAGTCTATTTAACTCCATTATATATTTTATGGAATACTCCAACTTTATATATTAATAGAGAAATTTCAATTATAATTTATATTTTAATGCTAATTTTCTTTATGATTGGAATTTCTATAGAAAAAAAATTTTATAAAACGATAAAACGAAAATGAAAATAAATAAAATTAATTTTTTTAACTATAAAATGATAATTTTATTTTGTATAATAATTTTTCCAAATATTGTTTATGCTCAAAAAACATATTTCGATTTATCTCAAAACGAAATTAACATTGATACAAATTTTACTGGCCAAGAATTAATTTTATTCGGATTAACTGAACCAAAGCAAGATATTATCGTAGTTGTAAGAGGCCCAGAAGAAGATTTAACTATAAGGAACAAAAAAAGAATTTTAGGCTTTTGGTTTAATACAAACAGTGTAACTTTTGCTAAAATTCCAAAGGTTTATTTTATATGTTCAAATTATAATATTGAATATTTATTGGATGAAAAAGAGCGCTATGATAATGAAATCGGCTTTAATAAAATTAAATTAATTCCTAAAAATGAAAAAAATTTATTTGTTGACTTAAAAGACTGGAACGAAAGTTTAATTAGGATTCAGAAACAGAAAAATATGTATAAACATTTTAAATTAGAATCAATTGATGAAAAATTATTTCAAACTAGATTATATTTTCCTGCAAATATACCCACTGGTAAATATGATGTGACTACTTATAGAATAAAGGATAAAAAAATTATTAGCTTAAGTAATAAACTGATTTTGATCAATAAAACAGGGATAGGAAGTAAAATATATATTTTTGCACAAGAAAATTCTATACTTTATGGAATAGCCACTATTATTTTTGCTATAATAATAGGAGCGGGTGCAGCAGCTATTTTTAGAAAATTATAGGGAGAAAAAATGTCCAAAAGAAATTTTTTAGTTGTAATTGATGGAACTGATGAAATGCAAATTGCATTACAATTTGCTTGTATAAGAGCAAAGAAAACAGAAGGACAGCTTACTCTTGTAAGTTTTATTGAGCCAATTGATGTTCTGACTACAAAAAGTGTTAGTGATATAATGAAGAATGAAGCCAGAGAAGAAGCAGAAGCAATGCTTCACAAAGCAAGTTCTTTTGCAAAAGAAGAAACAGGCATAACAGCTACTTTACATGTAAAAGAAGGTGAGCTCATCCATGAACTTTTAAAACTCATTGAAGAAAAAAATGATAAGGTTACTGAATTAATTTTGGCTGCTTCAAAAGATGAAAAAAGTCCAGGTCCAATAATTTCATCAATAACTACAAAAAACTATTATAAACTTAATGTTCCGTTGATAATTGTCCCTGGGAGCTTAACTTCAGATCAGATAAAGTTATTAGGATAATATTAAGTGGATTATAAACAGACAACAGCTAAAATTTTAATTGATATTAAAGCTATAAATTTTAATTTTCAAAATCCATTTATATTAACATCTGGAAGAAAAAGTCCAGTATATGTAGATTGTAGAAAAATAATTTCTTTTACAAAAGAAAGGAATTTAATTATCCAATTTATGGAAAATTATTTAAGAGATAATAAGATTGATTTTGACTTGATAGCTGGTGGAGAAACTGCTGGAATACCATATGCGGCTTTTTTAGCAGAAAGATTACAAAAACCAATGATATACATAAGAAAAAAACCCAAAGGCTTTGGAAAAAAAAGTCAAATTGAAGGAAATTTTAACATAAACGAGAAAAGTATTTTAATAGAAGATCTGGCAACAGATGGAAAAAGTAAAATGTCATTTATAGACACAATGAGAGAAAATAAAATTAAAATAAATGATACTATGGTAATATTTTTTTATGGAATTTTTGAAAAAGCTGAAGAGGAATTAAAAAAACAAAATATAAAGATTCATTATTTATGTACTTGGCATGATATTCTAGATGAAATAAAAAAAGAAAAAAAATTAGAAAATAATGAAATTGATAGCTTAGAAAAATTTTTATTTAATTCAGAAAATTGGACAAAAAATGGATAATATTGTTGTTATAAGCGGAGGATTTGATCCAATTCATAGTGGACATGTTGCTCTAATAAAAGATGCTAGTAAAAGAGGAAAAGTTGTAGTTTTATTAAATTCAGACAATTGGTTAAAAAATAAAAAAGGGAAGTATTTTATGCCTTTTTCAGAAAGATATGAAATCATGCTTTCTATTAAAAATGTTATAGATGTCATAGAATTTGATGATAAAGACAAAACTTGTATTAATGGAATTAAAATTGTTTTAGAAAAATATAAAAATTATAAAATTTTATTTGCAAATGGTGGAGATAGAAACACTGAAACTACTCCAGAAAAAGATTTTTGTATTAGAAATAAAATAGAAACATTATGGTCTGTTGGTGGTGATTTCAAAAAAAACTCTAGTTCAAAAATATTAGAAAAATGGAAAGAATAAATATTACGGATAAAGCCTAGTAGTTTTCCAAACTCCCTTTATTTTTTTATATTGAATTCTATCATGAAGTCTATATGGCATATCCTTCCAGAATTCAAAAAGATTTGGATTGACTATATAACCAGACCAATATGAAGGCCTAGGAATTATTATATTTGCATATTTTTTTTCAAATTTTTTTACTCTATTTATTAATTCACTTCTACTCTTTAAACTTTTAGATTGAGATGAGGCCCAAGCTCCAATTTTGCTACCAATAGGTCTGTTATTGAAGTACAAATCAGCTTCATATATGTTTAATAAGGTTGCCCTACCTTCTATTCTAATTTGTCTTCGAATACTTTTCCAATAAAAATTTAAACAAACTTTTGTATTTTTTTTTATTTCACTTCCTTTTTTACTTTTGATATTTGTATTGAATACAAAACCATTTTGATCAAAGTGTTTCATTAATACCAATCTTGAACTAGGTTGCATATTTGAGCTAACAGTTGATAAACTCATAGCATTTGGGTCATTTATTTCTTTAAGTTTAGCTAAAGAGAACCATTTTTTAAAAAGTTTTAAAGGATCTCTTTCTATTTTAATAATATTAGTATTTTTTTTCATATGTTTCTATTCAGATCAAATGATAAGTAGTATATAGATGTAATATAATAATATTTAAATATTATCAATAATGTCTAAATTTTAGTGAAAATTATTTATGTTAATGAAAGATAAAAAAGGCTTAATAATGGGTGTGGCTAATGATAGATCTATAGCTTGGGGTATAGCAAAAGCATTAAAAAATAACGGTGCTTCAATCTGTTTTACATATCAAGGGGAGGCATTAAAAAAAAGAGTGGTACCTTTAGCAAAATCAATAGAATCGGATTTTACTATTGAATGTGATGTTTCAGATGCAACCAGTGTTAAGAAAGTATTTAAAACCCTTAAAGATGAATGGGGTGAAATAGACTTTATAGTACATGCAATAGGATTTTCCGACAAAGATGAGCTCAGAGGAAGGTATATTGATACCTCAGAAGAAAATTTTATTCAAACAATGCATATTTCTTGTTTTTCTTTTACCGAAATATGTAAATTTGCAGAACCTATAATGAAAGAAGGTTCATCTATTCTTACTTTAACATATTATGGAGCGGAACAAGTAATGCCTCACTATAATGTAATGGGCATAGCTAAATCAGCTTTAGAAGCAAGTGTAAAATATATTGCAGCAGATTTAGGAGAAAAAAATATAAGGGTAAATGCAATTTCAGCTGGGCCTATAAAAACTTTAGCAGCTTCTGGAATAGGAGATTTTAGATTTATTTTAAAATGGAATGAACTCAATTCACCACTTAAAAGAAATGTTACCCAAGATGAAGTTGGAAAAACATCAGTATATCTATTAAGTAATTTATCTTCAGCGGTTACAGGAGAAATACATCATGTAGACTGCGGCTATCATATTGTAGGTATGCTTGCTGTAGATGAAGCAAATAATGTTTCAAAATTATTAAATGAATATGATAAAAAATAATGATCAGTAATACATTTGGTAATATATTTAATTTTACAACCTGGGGTGAAAGTCATGGAAATTCAATAGGATGTGTTGTTGATGGAGTGCCTTCTAAAATTCCTTTAAAAGAATCTGATTTACAATTTTGGTTAGATAAAAGAAAACCTGGAAAATCAAAGTTTACTTCACAAAGAAAAGAACCCGATGAAGTTAAGATATTGTCAGGAGTTTTTGAAGGAAAAACAACTGGAGCTCCTATATCGCTAATGATTGAAAATGAAGATCACAGATCAAAAGATTATAGTGAAATTAAAAATATTTTTAGACCTGGTCATGCAGATTATACATATCAAATGAAATACGGAATAAGAGACTATAGAGGTGGAGGAAGATCAAGTGCAAGAGAAACAGCAATGCGGGTAGCAGCTGGAGGGATTGCAAGAAAAATTTTAGATAAATTATCGAAAAATAAAGTAAAAATTAATGGAGCTCTTGTTCAAATTGCGGATAGTAAGATCAATAATTTAAATTGGGATGTAAATCAAATTAATAAAAATAAACTTTTTTGTCCTGATAAATCAATAGTTAACATTTGGGAAATATTAATTGATAAAGCCAGAAAAAATGGCACATCCTTAGGTGCAATAATTGAAATTAGAGCTTCAGGAATTCCAGTAGGTCTAGGAGAACCAATATATGGTAAGCTTGATGCCGCAATTGCAAATGGAATGATGAGTATAAATGCAGTTAAAGGGGTAGAAATAGGTAACGGATTCAATTCAGTTCTAATGCCTGGTGATCTTAATGTAGATGAAATCAGAATGAAAAATAAAAAAGTAAGTTTCAATTCTAATAACTCTGGAGGAATTCTCGGAGGAATTTCTACTGGTCAAGAAATTATAGTTAGATTTTGTGTTAAACCCACAAGTTCTATCCTAAAATCAAGAAAAACAATTAATAAGAATTTTAAAGAAGTAAAAGTTTCAACTAAGGGTAGGCATGATCCTTGTGTGGGAATTAGAGCAGTTCCTGTTGGTGAAGCTATGCTAGCAAGTATTTTAGCTGATTTCTGGTTAAGAATGAAAGCTACTAGTCATTTTTAATTGCATAAATAAAAAATTCTTTGTTTCCTTTTGGTCCCTTAATTGAGCTTTCAATTATAGAACAAACTTTAAAGTTATTTTCATTAAAAAACCAATCTTTTATTTCCATACAAATTCTTTCGTGAACTAATGCATCTTTAATTACGCCACCTTTTACTTCAGCTCTTTTAGCTTCAAACTGAGGTTTTATTAAAGCTATAATTTCACCTTTTTTCTTTAAAAATTTAATTGGAATTTTAATAACTTTTTTCAAACTAATGAAACTAGCATCACATACAATTAAATCGATACTGTCCTTAATTTCTTGTTTAGTTAGATATTTTGCATTTTTTCTTTCCAAAGAAATAACTTTTTTATTTGCTTTAATTTTTTCATGCAATTGACCATAACCAACATCGATTGAATAAATTTTTTTTGCATTATATTTTAAAAGAACTTGCGTAAAACCTCCAGTTGAAGATCCTACGTCCATACAGATTTTTTTATCTATTTTAACGTTATTTTTTAAAATAATAGGCTCAAGTTTTAATGCTCCTCTTGAGACCCAAGAACTATTATTTCTAATTTTTATGTTTATATTATCATTATAAAGTTCTCCTGACTTAAAAACTTTATTTTCCCCAACATAAACACTACCAGACATAATTAAAGCTTGTCCTTTAGTTCTACTTTCAACAAATTTTTTTTCAAATAATATTTGATCTATTCTTTTTTTTTTAATTTCTTTTTACTCACTGATTGCATTTTGTGGTTTTATTATTGATGTTTTGTTAATATTTAATAATTCAAAAACTTTATTTTCAATACCCTCTACATCCATTCCTATCATTTTATATTGATCTTCTGGTGAAGCGTGATCAATAAAATAATCAGGAAAATACATAGTTTTTATCGTATTTGAAATAGTATTTTTGTTATTATAAATATAGTTTAAAACTATAGAACCAAAGCCGCCAATACTTCCTTCTTCTATAGTTATTAAAAATTCATGATTATTTAGTAATAAATCAATTAGTTTTGTATCTATCGGTTTTGCGAATCTTAAATCAGCTAAAGTGATATTTATTCCTTTTTTTTGAAGATTTGTATAAGCCTCCATGCATGAACCCAATCTCCCACCAAAATTTAAGATAGCTAAGTTACTACCTTCTTTTATTATTCTTCCTTTTCCTATTTCTAGTACTTCTGCTTCTCCATTCATCTCAATTCCTATTCCAGAACCTCTAGGATATCTAAATGAACATGGTCGATCATCTATTATAGTAGATGTTTTGACCATATTTCTTAAATCTTTTTCATCTCCCGCTGCCATTACTACGAATCCAGGAAGACATGAAAGATAAGTAATATCATATGATCCTGCATGAGTTGCGCCATCCGAACCTACTAATCCTGCTCTATCAATTGCAAATCTTACTGGTAACTTTTGTATTGCAACATCATGTACTACTTGATCATATGCTCTTTGTAAAAAAGTTGAATATATGGCAGCGTAAGGCTTTAAACCCTCAGCGGCCATACCTGCACACATAGTTACAGCATGTTGTTCAGCAATACCAACATCAAAAAATCTATCAGGAAATTTTTTTGCAAATTTATCTAAACCAGTACCTTGAGACATTGCAGCTGTAACAGCAACTATTTTATTGTCTTTTTCAGCTTCAGAAATCAATGACTCAGAAAAAATATTTGTGTAAGTTTTTATTTTTGACTTATTTTTTATAGGATTTCCCGAAATTACATCAAACTTTTCAACTCCATGGAATTTGTCTTTTGATTTTTCTGCTGGAATATATCCTTTTCCTTTTTTTGTTACTATATGTAACAAAATGGGTTTATCAAGGCTAGAATTATGTATATTTTTTAAAATTGATAAAAGATGATTAATATTATGTCCATCAATTGGCCCAACATAATAAAAACCAAGTTCTTCAAATAAAGTACCTCCAGTAATAAATCCTTTAGAATATTCTTCTGCTCTATATAAAGATTTAGCAAATGTTTTTGGGAATTTTGAGGCAACCTTTTTAATTAATGATCTAATATTTGTATAAGACTTTGAAAGAATAAGTTTTGATAAATATGTGCTCATTGCACCAACTGGTTTACTTATAGACATGTCATTATCATTAAGTATAGTGAGTAGTTGAGTATTTAAAATTCCAGCATTATTCATCGCTTCATATGCCATACCAGCACTTAATGCCCCATCTCCAATAATAGAAATTATTTTATAATTTTTATTTTGAATATCTCTTGCCTTTCCCATACCTAAGGCTGCTGAGATTGAAGTAGAGCTATGAGCAGTACCAAAAGGATCAAATTCACTTTCTGACCTTTTGGTAAAACCATAAATACCATCTTTTTGTCTTAAAGTATGAATTCTATCTCGTCTTCCGGTTAAGATTTTATGAGGATAGGATTGATGCCCAACGTCCCATATGATTTTATCCTCTGGAGCATTAAAAACATAATGAAGACATATTGTTAATTCAATAACACCTAAACTTGCTCCTAAATGACCACCAGTTTTTGATACAACATCTATAACCTCTTGTCTTAACTCATTAGCTAACAAAATCAATTCCTTTTCATTAAATTTTTTTAAATCTTTTATTGATTTTATTTGGTCCAATAGTGATTTATCTTTATTCATTTTTAAAAACTTTTATCCTTAGATATTTCTTTTGATATTTTTCCATCTTTTAATTTTATTTTTTTAATTTTTGTTTCAACTTCTTTTAATTTTTCTTGGCAATAATTCTTTAGTTCTATACCTTTTTCATACAATTCAATTGATTCTTCTAAATTTATTTCTCCAGACTCTAGCTTTTCAACAATATTTTCAAGCTCTTCTATAGCCTTTTCAAAATTTTGTTTTTTTTTATTTTTTTCCATCTTTTTTTAAATTTATACTAATTATTCAATTCTAAACATTCTTTCAAAAAATTTTCAAACCATAATTTAACTTTTTTTGCATATTTTTTATGGTCTAATAATTGCTTTTCTTTGTTTTCTGCGCCAGTTTTCAATAACATTGCTTTTGATTTTAAATTCCAACTTAATATCATTTTTATATTTACTTCAGGATGAAATTGAAATCCAAATATTTTATTTTTTACAGAAAAAGCTTGGATTTTAAAAGTTGAATTATATGCTAAAAGATCTGCACTTTTTGGTAATGTGACCCCCTGTTGATGCCAATGATAAACTTTTTCTGGAATAATGTATCCTTTTTTAGATTTACTTGAATTTGTTATTTTTTTATATCCTATTTCAACCTTATTTTGATAATGGTTTTTTACCTTAGCTCCTAAACTTTTCGCTATTAACTGTGCTCCTAAGCATATGCCTACTAATGGTTTATTTTTTTTAATTATTTTTTTTATCCACTCTATTTCTTTTAAAAGACCGGGGAATTCTTTTGTGTGGTCTGTATTCATTGCCCCACCTAATACTATTACTCCTAAAAAATCATTTATATTTTTTGGCAATTTTTGATTTTTTAAAGGATATATTATATGAATAGCTATTTTTCTTTTAACAAAAAAATTTTTCATTATTCCTAATTCAGCATCATTATGATGACTAATGAATAAAATTTTTTTATTCATAGCTAATTTCTCTAATGATGTCATTTTTTTTAATATCATAAATAACAAATCTAAAACTTGTTATTTCTCCTTCTAATTTTTGATATTTTTCTATTTTAAAAATAATCATATCCTCATCTATTACTTTGAAACTTTCAATTTTTTCCAACGGAGACTCAAGAATTATTTTATATTTTTTAAAATCATATTCATTTTTACTAGATAATTTTATATATGACCCATATATTATTCCAATAAATGACAATAGAATTAGTATACCTAAAAAAATTACTATAAATTTCAATATTGATTTACTCATGGTCGATTATAAAAAAATTATTTGTATAATAGATAAAGAACATTATGGCAAAAGATTAGATATAGCTTTAACTAATTTATCCATAAATATAAGTCGTACTCAAATAAAGTCCCTTATAGTAAAAGGAAAAATTAAAAAAAGCAACGTCGTAGTATCTGACCCCGCGTATAAAGTTAAAATTAATGAAAAATATGAAATTCTAATAGAAATAGAGAATAAGGATCAAAAAAATTTACCTCAAAATATCCCGATTAAGATTCTATATGAAGATAAAGACATAATTGTTTTAGATAAAGAGTCCGGTATAGTGGTACATCCATCACCTGGAAATGAAAAAAATACTTTGGTCAATGCCTTATTATATCATACAAAAAATAAATTAAGTGAAGTAAATAAAAATAATAGGCCAGGAATCGTTCATAGATTAGATAAAGATACTAGTGGAATAATTATAATAGCGAAAAATAATTCTTCACACATAAATTTAGCAAAACAATTTAAAGAACATACAATTAAAAGAAAATATTTTGCTTTAGTATGGGGTCTGCCAATACAAAACTCTATAAAAGGATTTATTGGAAGACATAAAATAAATAGAAAAAAAATGGCTATGGTAGAAGAAAGATATGGTAGATATTCTGAAACAATAATAAAAATAAAAAAGAAGTATTCAATTTGTAGTTTGATAGAATGTGAGTTAAAAACTGGAAGAACTCATCAAGTTAGAGTTCACATGAACTCAGTAGGAAGTCCAATTATAGGCGATAAGGTATATGGAAAAAAAATAAAATTTGAAAAAAAATTAAACAAGGAAAGAACTAAATTGATTTTTTTAAATAGCTTTTCTAGACAGGCATTACACGCATATTTTATTGGGTTTAAACATCCAAAGACTGGTGAATATAAAGAATTTATTTCAAATTTACCCCAAGATTTTTCAGAATTATTAGAAAATATATCAAAATATTAGAAATATTTATTTTTTTTTGCTATAGACCCATTTTATATGAGTTTAAGAAATATAAATTTACCTATTTTATCAGCTGAAGGTAATCTTTCTATGTACCTTCAAGAAATAAAAAAATTTCCAATGCTAAGCAAAGAGGAAGAATATATGCTTGCAAAAAGATATAAAGAGCATGGTGATACAAAGGCTGCGCATAAATTAGTAACAAGTCATTTAAGATTAGTAGCAAAAATTGCCATGGGCTTCAGAGGTTATGGTTTACCTCTAGTTGACCTTATTTCTGAAGGTAATGTTGGAATAATGCTTGCAGTGAAAAAATTTGATCCTGAAAAAGGTTACAGATTGGCTACTTATGCAATGTGGTGGATTAGAGCACAAATTCAAGAATATGTTTTACATAGTTGGTCTCTAGTAAAAATAGGGACAACCGCCGCCCAAAAAAAACTTTTTTTCAATTTAAAAAAATTAAAAAATCAACTTAAAGCTATTAATGAAGGAAGTTTATCACCAGAAAATATAAATGAAATTGCTACAAAGTTAGATGTAAAAGAAAAAGAAGTTATTGATATGAACAACAGGCTATTATCGGGTGATCAATCATTAAATGCAAAAGTAAGTCATGAAAGCGAATCAGATTGGATAGACCTAATTGCTGATGATAGAAAAATACATAGTGTAGCAATTGAAGAAAAAAACTTGTTATCATATCGCAAAAAATCTTTAATGGATGCTATGAAATTTCTTAACGATAGAGAAAGAGAAATTTTTATTCATAGAAGATTAGAAGATGAGCCAAAAAAACTTGAAGAATTGAGCAAAAAATACAAAATTAGCAGAGAAAGAGTTAGGCAAATTGAAGAAAAAGCCTTAGAAAAAATTAAAAAATATATAACAAAAAATAAAAAAAATTAAAAAAATTTATTTCTCAATATTGTATCTCTTCTTTCTGGTGAATTAGATATTACTGATATTCTACAATCAACTATTTTTTCAATTAAATTGATATAATTTTTGGCATTTAAAGGTAGTTTTTTCCAAGCTTTTATTCCAACAGTAGATTTTTTCCAACCAGGCAATATTTTATAAACTGGTTTTAAATTTTCTTGATCAACTCTATTAAAAGGCAAGTAGTCTATTTTTTTTCCATTTAATTTATAAGCAACACAAACTTTAATTTTTTCAAACTCATCTAAAACATCTAATTTCGTTAAAGCAATCCCATCTAAACCATTCATTAAAACAGTTTGTTTAATTAATACTAGATCTAACCATCCGCATCTTCTTTTCCTATTTGTTACGGTACCAAATTCATTTCCTTTTTCAGCTAATATTTTTCCAATAGAATCATTCAATTCGGAAGGAAATGGTCCAGAACCTACTCTTGTTGTATAGGCTTTAGCTATACCCAAAATATAGTTTTTCTTATTTTTACCTAATCCAGACCCTAAATTAACCTGTGAAGAAAGAGTATTTGAAGATGTTACAAAAGGATAAGTTCCAAAATCAATATCTAATAGTGATCCTTGAGCACCCTCAAAAAGAATCTTCTTATTATTTTTTATTGCTATATTTATTAGTCGCCAAACTTTTGATGAATAAGGTATTAAAAATTTTGAAATTTTTAAAACTTCTTTATAAGTTGTAATGCTATTAAATGGCTTATATCCTAAAGATCTTATTCTCACATTATGATATGAAGTTAATAATTTTATCTTACGTTTTAGTTCATTTTTGTTAAACAAATCACATAATCTAATTCCTCTTCTGCCAACCTTATCCTCGTAAGCTGGTCCTATTCCTCTTTTAGTAGTGCCAATTAAATTTTTTCCTTTAGAATTTTCATTTATTTCATCTATTTTCTTATGTAATGGTAAAATTAAATGGGCATTCTCTGCTATAAATAGATTTTTAGTATTTATTTTGATTCCTTGCTTCGATAATTTATTTATTTCGTCTTTAAGTGCCCAAGGGTCTAATACAACTCCGTTACCAATAATTCCTTTTTTTCCTCTTATTATTCCAGAAGGTAACAAGCTTAATTTATATTTTATCTTATTAATTTGGATGGTATGACCTGCATTATTTCCTCCTTGAAATCTTACAACCATATCTGATTTTTTTGATAACCAGTCAACAATCTTGCCTTTTCCTTCATCACCCCACTGTATTCCAACTACCGTGATATTAATCATATTTAACTTTTTTAATTCTATTTTTATAAAAAAAATAATTCAATTTATATGCTTTAGCAATTTTTTCTAAATTTGATTTATTTTCAAAATTTCTAAGTATTATAAAATTTTTTTTAATTAATTTTTTAACTAATTTTTCATCTGTTTTAAAGGGTATAATTATTTTCTTTTTATTTAATTTAGCTGAGGAAGCTCTTACAATTGTATCCATATAACAAGCAAAACCTACACCTGTTTCTTTTTTTTCATACTTATTCAAATATCTGCCTCCACTTGCTATCTCACCTCTCACATTTTTAGCAAAAATTGTAAAACTATTTCCATAATAATAGTTCTGTGAAGCGTGATCACAAAAATCTATGTTAAAAATAATATCTTTAAATTTTTTTTTCAAAACAACAATGATTTTAATTAAATTTTCAATTTCATTAGATATTTTTTTATTTACTTTTAATTTATTTATTAATTTAAGATTTTGAGATAATTCTCCTCTACATTTAATCAAATTTTTAACATATAAAATTTTTTTTGAATTATTTAGTAGCGATAATGACATATCTATATCTTTTCTTTTAAGGTATTTAAAGAAATCAAATTTATTTTTGGATTTCAAATCTTTGTTACTTATAAAGTTAATTAAAAATGAATTTGAAAAATCTATAGTTATATCTTTTATTCCTACAGCTTTTAAACTTTCAAAAGCAAGTGAAAGTATTTCAACATCAGCTAAAAAACTTTTTTCCCCTATACATTCAGCTCCAACTTGAAGAAATTGCCTTTCAGGCTTCAGAATACTACTAGAATTTCTTACTACCTCTCCATAATAACAAAGCCTTAAAGGTCTATCAAATTTATTAAATCTTGAAGTGGCTATTCTTGATATTTGCTCTGTAATATCGTTTCTTACTTTAAGAGATTTTTTTTTATTTTTATAATTTATAACAAAAATTTTTTTCTGTTCTTCTGAATTATTTAAATACTCAAATAATGGAGGTTTGGTAATTTTATAACCATTAGAATTAAAAATTTTAATTATTTTATTGGTATAATTATGCTCACTTTCAGTAAATGGAGATAAATTGTCTTTAAAACCTGGGGGTAATATATTTTTATTAGACATTTTCAACTTTTATCAATTTTTCTGCTTCTAATGAAATATTCTGAATTTCATTTATATTACTTCCTTCAACTAGAATCCTAATAATAGATTCAGTTCCAGAAGGGCGAATCAATAATCTACTTTGATTATTGCTTTTATTAAAACTACTAATAAATTTATGTAGATTTGTATTTGAATTAAATGATTTTTCTTTATCTTGAACTTCAATATTTTTTTGAATCTGTGGAACTGGATTATATAAATTAAATAGTTCGCTTGAACTTTTTCCACTTGAGGTTAAAATATCTAATATTTGAACAGCTGATAAAAGACCATCACCCGATTTTGAATAATCAGAAAGGATTATGTGTCCAGATTGTTCTCCACCAATATTTGAACCTGTTTCTAACATTTTATTTATAACATTTCTGTCACCCACATTTGTTCTAATTAATTCTAACCCTAAATCATTAATATATTTTTCAAAACTTATATTGGACATTAATGTTGTTATAACTTTTGAATTTTTTAACATATTTTTTCTTTTAAATTCTGTTGCAAGTAATGCTATAATTTTATCTCCATCAATAATATTACCCTTATCGTCACTAATAATTATTCTATCACCATCTCCATCAAAAGCTAATCCGATATCAGCTTTTACTTCTAAAACTTTTTTTGATAAATTGTTGGGATAAACAGCTCCACAGTTATGGTTAATATTTTTTCCATTTGGGTTATCACCCATTGTAATAACTTCACATCCTAGTTCCCACAAAATTTCAGGAGCAACTTTATATGTTGCACCATTGGCGCAATCAATAACAATTTTTAAACCTTTCAAAGTTTTATTTTTAGTAAAAGTATTTTTAATAGATTCAGTATATCTTCCGGTAGCATCTTCTAATCTTTTTGTTATTCCAGTATTGATATTTTTATTGTTTAATTTTGCGTATTCTTGATCATTTATTACGTAAGATTCAATTTTTTCTTCTAGTTCGTTGGATATTTTATATCCTTCATTATTAAAAATTTTCAATCCATTATCTTCAAATGTATTGTGAGATGCAGTTATCATGACACCTACATCGGCTCTCAATGTACCAACTAACATTGGAAGTGCTGGAGTGGGAATTGGTCCAACTAATAATACCTCTAACCCCACTGATGAAAATCCTGATGCGATAACAGGTTCAAATACATAGCCAGAAAGTCTTGTATCTTTTCCTATGATAACCCGGTTAATTTTATTTTTTTTAGATAGAATATGACCAGCAGCTCTAGATATTCTTAAACAAATGTCAGGAGTCATTGGATACTCATTGACTCTTGACCTAATTCCATCTGTACCAAATAATTTAGACATAATGACTTATTATCTAAAAAAAAAATTAATGGAAGTTTTTTTACTTAAATATTAGCTTGAGGCTCAGGTTTTAACTTTGAACCCGTATTACTAGGGATTGTTCCTTCTGACTCATCTGAATTATCTTGATTATCACTATCAAAATTATCTCTAGAAGGAGGAACTCCTTTTATTAAATCTTTTACTTCTTTTAGAGTCAGAGTTTCATATTCAATTAATCCCTTAGCAACTATATGAAGTTCTTTGATATTATCTTTTAATATTTTGTTACACTTCATAGTTGCTTCATCAATAAGGCTTTTAACTTCTTTATCAATATTTTCTGCCGTAGAATCTGAAAGATTCTTTGATTGTGTTACTGAATGTCCTAAGAATACTTCTTCACTATTGCTATCATATAGTAATGTTCCTAATTTTTCACTCATACCCCATTGTGTTACCATTCTTCTAGCATTTTGGGTAATACCCTTAATGTCACTCTGAGCACCACTTGAAATTTTATCTTTTCCAAAAATTAATTCTTCAGCAATTCTTCCTCCTAAGGCCATAACCATTTCGTCTTTTAATTCATCCATTCTTCTATAATCTTTATCGTGTTCGGGCAAAAACCATGTTACTCCCCCAGCTCTTCCTCTTGGTATAATAGTTACCTTATGTAAAGGATCGCATTTAGGAGAATTAATACCAGCTATTGCGTGACCAGCTTCGTGATATGCTGTTAATTTTTTATCTTCCTCTGTTATTACTTTTGATCTTCTTTCAGCCCCTAAATAAACCTTATCCTTAGCCTCTTCAAACTCTTCATTTGTAACCATTCTTAAATTTTTTCTTGCAGCTAGTAGAGCAGCTTCATTTACTAAATTTGCTAAATCTGCTCCTGAAAAACCTGGTGTGCCCCTTGCAATGTTTCTAGGGTTTATATTTTTAGCCATTTTAATTTTTTTCATATGAACTTTTAATATTTGTTCTCTTCCAACGATATCTGGATTAGATATATAAACTTGTCTATCAAATCTTCCAGGTCTCATAAGTGCTGGATCCAAAACATCAGGTCTATTTGTAGCTGCTATAATTATAACACCTTCATTTGTTTCAAAACCATCCATTTCAACTAATAATTGATTTAAAGTTTGCTCTCTTTCATCATTTCCACCACCTAATCCGGCTCCTCTGTGTCTCCCAACAGCATCAATCTCATCTATGAAAATAATACATGGAGCATTTTTCTTACCTTGATCAAACATGTCTCTTACTCTGCTTGCCCCCACACCTACAAACATTTCAACAAAGTCAGATCCTGAAATAGAAAAAAATGGAACTTTGGCTTCACCAGCTATAGCTCTAGCTAAAAGAGTTTTACCAGTCCCTGGAGGCCCTATCAATAATGCTCCTCTTGGAATTTTTCCACCTAACTTTGAAAACTTTTGAGGATCTTTCAAAAAATCCACCACTTCTTCTAATTCTTGTTTTGCTTCATCAATACCAGCTACATCCTTAAAAGTTATTTTTCCTAATGTTTCTGCAAGTAATTTTGCTTTTGATTTTCCAAATCCCATAGCTTTACCGCCTCCTGATTGCATTTGTCTCATAAAAAATATCCAAACTCCAATCAATAAAAGCATTGGGAACCAAGAAATTAAAATACTTAAAATTGGATGCATTCCTCTTTCGTTTGGTTCAGCTGTTATTTTTACTCCTGAAGTATTTAGTTTATCTACTAATTCAGGGTAATTTGGTGCATATGTTGAAAATGCTAGGCCATTCTCAAAAAAACCTTCAACATTGTTGCCTCTGATATTTACTGAATTCACATTACCAGCATCAACTTCTGCAATAAAATCTGAAAATGGAACTTCTTTTATTGAATTTTTTTTTGCTGAATTATCAAAAAGATTAAATAGGGTGATTAATAGTATTCCTATTATTACCCATAAAGCTATATTTTTTGTAAAATTGTTCATAATTTATTACTATATATTAGATAAGAATTTATATGAAAAACTCAATATATTTAATAAAATTTTATTAAAAAATTAATATTTTAGATGCAGTACTCTCAAATTTTGTTTTTTGTGACTGAAATACGCCAATTTTTAACAATAAATCCTTATAAATAGCCTTTAATTTATGATATCTAAATTTTTTATCAAATTTTTTTAAATGAATTACTGATTTTATAAGAACCCTGTACGCTATTTCATAAGGAAAATTAACAAATATTTTTTTATCAATTATAATTTTTTTATTATCAATAAATGTTACTGCTAATGCAAAATTATAATCAATCATTTCATTATAATGTTTGTTAATTTTTTTAATTTCTTTCAATTCTTTTATTGTTCTATTCTTTATATAATTATTTTTTTTAATTAACAATCTAACCTGAACCCTAGAAAAAGAAGTCTTATAATTACTGGGATCTTCAAACCAATTGATATTAGATTTTTTTGCAAATTCAATTATACTTTTTTTAGAAAAATTTAATAATGGCCGCAAAATAACAATATTTTTATATATACTTATTGGTTTTATTGAATTTAATCCCACTAAATCGCTTCCAGCAGCTTTTCTTAAAATGTAAGTCTCTATATTATCCTCCAAATGATGTGCAAAGAATAAATGTATAATTTTATTTTTATAACAATAATCCTCTATTAAATTCAATCTAAATTTTCTAGCGTTTTCTTGAATCTTGGTTTTTGTTATATTTCTTTTCTTTGTTAATATTTTATTTTTTATTTTTAAATTATTTAAATATCTTGAGACTTTTTTTGATTCTAATGAAGAATTATGTCTAATTTTATGATCAACTATTAAAGCAATAATTTTAAAATTTTTGAGTTTTGCATATTTTGATAACAAAAATATTAAAGACAGGCTATCTACTCCTCCAGAAACCCCAACTGCGATATATGCTTTTTTTTCTATAAAATTTATTTTTTTTATTTCTTCTATAAAATTATAGAAACTTAATTTCATAAATTATTGACACTCAATCAGTTTTTTTTCTGTCTCAGCTTTTTTAATTAATTTTGAATCAGGATAATTTGTGATTAACTCATTTAAGGTTATACATGCCTGTTCACTTTTATCTATTTTTGATAGAGATTTACTAAGCCTCAATAACATATCTGGTACTTTCAAACTCGCTGGATATTTTTGATAAGCTTCTGCAAAAGTTAGGGCTGCTTCCTTATAGTTTCCACTTAAATAAATTATTTCTCCAATCCAATAATTAGCTGAACCTGAGAGAGAATGGTCTGGATTTTTTGAAATAAACTCTTCTAGAGCTTTTCGCGCTTCTATTAATTTTTGATCTCTCAATAAATCAAATGCAAATTGATATTGTTCATCAGGAGATACATCGGGTAATATGTCATTCTCAAAATTAACTATATTTTCATTATCTTCTGGAATAACTAGCTCCAAGGTTCCTAAAGATTGATCTTCATTATTTGAAAAATCATCTTCTTTTATTTCTTGTTCAACATTATTGTTATTTTGGATTAAATTTTGAGATTGCATCAACAATAAATCATTAATTTTTTCATTTAATTCATCAATTTTAAATACATAATCCTCTACATATGCTGTAAGTTCACTAATTTGGCTTTCAATATCCCTTATTCGAATATCAAATATTGCTGCACTATTATCATTAATATCACTGGCTGTTTCTGCGTCGGATTTTTTTTCTCTATAGACTTGTTTTTGTAAGTCGCTTAGATCTTTTTCTATTCTCTCAATATCTTGTAAAACATTCTCTAAATTTTCAGCATTAATACTATTTGATATTAAAACTAAAAAAACAGAAAAAATTAATAAAAAAGTACTTTTAATATTATTGTAAAAAAAACAAATCATATCTCTTTATAATCCAAAGTTTAGACAAAAATAAGGCGCCACCAAATAATTAGTGACGCCTTAAAAAGATAAAAAGGTTTCTGTAATTTAATTAATTTACTACTGCGACTGCTCTTCTGTTTTGAGACCAAGCGGCTTCACTTGATCCTAAAACTGCTGGTCTTTCTTTTCCATAACTAATAGTAGAAAGCCTATCAGCTGCCACCCCTAAACCAATCAAATAATTTTTCATTGCCTGAGCTCTTCTTTCCCCAAGTGCAATGTTATATTCTCTAGTACCTCTTTCGTCACAGTGTCCTTCTACTGTAAGTGTAACATTTGAATATTGCTTCATCCAAGCTGCTTGAGCTTGAAGTTGTTCTTGCGCCTCACCATTTAATTCGTGACTTGCAAATTCAAAGAATATTCTATCTCCTACATTGATGATTAAATCATCTCCGGTTCCTGCTTTAACTCCATCAGATGTATAATCAACTGAAGTTAAGCCAGACCCTCCAGCTCCATCTGCCCCAGCATCTTCTTTGGGTGAAGAGCCACATGCTGCTATAAAAATCATTATAAAAAATGATATTAAAATTCTTGTTAACATTATATCTCCCTTATTATCTTATAAACTTCTACCTTTGCCTGCAAAGTAATATAATTTCTCTTATTAAATCAATTAATGACAGTTTACTATAATAAAATAATAGACAATCATAAGTCATCTAAAATTTCAATAAAAATAAAGATTTTTTAAATAAATATTAAAAAAACACTGATATTTAATGCAATAAAGGGGACCAGGCAGGATCCGAACCTTCCAGAGGGGTTACGATTTCTCTTTCTCTATGCCCAGTTGTATCTACCATAAATAGTTTACTTTCACCTCCAGATTTTACTTTACCTTCACTATCTACAAATGTTTTGGATTGTTTATAATACATCAAATAAGCTCCATTAGGGGCCCATGTTGGTCCTTCTACATGATATTCTTCGGCAATCATTCTTTCATTTTTTCCGTCAATATCCATTATTCCAATATAAAACTGTCTATTTTCTAATTTGGTAAAAGCAATTTTATCGCCCCTTGGTGACCAAACTGGCGTAAAATAACTACCTACTCCTTTACTAATTCTCTTCAAGTTCTTTCCATTATAATCCATAACATAGAGATGTTGTCTTGTGCCTCTGTCTGAATTAAATACAATTTTACTTCCATCTGGAGAAAAACTTGGAGAAACATCTATCCCTGGATTATTTGTTATTCTTTCCACTGATCTTGTAGAAAGCTCCATTGTATATATTTCTGAATTTCCTACATCAGGATCTGAATAAGACATAATTATCTTTTTTCCATCTGGAGAAAATCTTGGCGCAAATGTCATGCCAGGGAAATCCCCTACTATTTCCTGCTGTCCAGTTTCAATATCTAATATGAAAACTCTTGGCTGTTTATTTATATATGACATATATGTTATTTTTTGAGAAGTAGGTGAAAATCTTGGTGTTAAAACCATATAAGATCCATCAGTTAAAAATCTATGATTTGATTGATCTTGATCCATTATTGCTAATCTTTTTTGTTTCTTTCCAACGGGGCCGCTTTCAGCTACATAAACAATTCTTGTATCAAAAAAACCTGTATCACCGGTAATTCTCTCAAATATTTCATCGCTAATTATATGGGATACTCTTCTCCAATTACTTTTCCCTGTCTCATAACGTTTACCAGTAATTTGTTTTTGGGTGAGAATATCATATAATCTAAATTCTACTTCTATTGTATCTCCTTTTATAATAATATTTCCTGATACAAGATGCTGAGCTTTAATAAGTTTCCAATCTTCAAATCGGGGTTGATTATTTAAAGATTCGCTATCTTGAATATAAGATTTTTTATTTATAATTTTAAACAATCCAGATCTTTCAAGATTATTAGAAATAACATTAGAAATATCTTTTCCAAATTTTTTTGATTTTAAATTTTCTGCAAAAAAGTCTGTAACAGCTATAGGAGTAGGTTTTATGTTTCCTTGAGATATACCTATTTCTAATTCTTCAGAATGTAAAAATCCTGCTTTTAAGAATACAACTGTTAAAAAAAACAATAAAAATAAATTTTTCATAATATATAATTTAAATGCATTAATTACCTAACATCCAACCTAATTCAAATACAAATACAAATTTTTTCCATATTTCATATTTTCCATCTGGCAGTTTGAGTGGGCTACATGCAGGATTCAAAATAGCTCTCAAACTGCTTTCTGCTACAGTTCTAAAATATGGATCATTTTGCATTCGATTTGTGTCAAGAATGCGGGCGCTGTTAACAGTTTTATCAGGATTCACCCAAACTCTTATCTTTACTTCCATATCTTTAGCTCCTTTTGCACCTGCTGGCACAGTCCAGCAAGAATAAATTTGCTGTTTCAGGAGGTCAATCTCACTAATTGAGAAATTAGTGCTTTTACTATTTTGGTCTTCATTCTCCGATTCGTTTGAATCTTCTTCTTTTTCTTTCTCGCTAACAGGGTCAACGCTGTCATTTCTTAGATCTTTCAAAACTGATGCAATACTGAAATCTTTTTTAGGTTTTGGTTTTATTCTCACGACTACATCAGATTCAATTTTTGGATTAATTACAGGTTTAGGTTTAATTTTTGGTTTTATTTTTTTAGAAGGCAAACTTTCAACTAATTCTTTCTCCAAGGAAGGCTCTTCTTCTTTAATAGGGATATCTATTTTTTCTTCTTCCTTAATATCGCTAATTTCATTTGTTTCTGATTTTTTTTCTATTACTTCATCTGTTTTCTCCTGCTGTTTAATGATTTCTGTTTGTTCAGAACTTGAAAATCTTTCCTCCTTTTTAATTTGTTTTTCTTCAACTAGGTTTTCTTCTTGCTTTATAACTTTTTCAGGAACTCTTGTGACATCATCAACATGTAAGATTTCAATTGGTATAATATTTGGAACTAAAATTGATTTAGGTTGAAAACAACTTGGTATGCCTAAAGCAATAATAAAAATCATAGCATGAAAAATAAATGAAATTAATAAACCAATTTTATTATCATCTTTGTCGATAAATAAGTTAATTATTAAATCTGCTACTCTGTTTTTGTAAGATAGTGAATAATTATAAATTGAATTGTTAATCATAAAATTTCAACATAATTTTATGAGGGATTCTGAGTTACTAAAGCGACTCGTCTATAACCAGCATTATTTATCATAGAAATAATTTCCATTACTCTTCCATAAGCGATACCTCTATCACCCCTAACATAGATCCTTGATTCAAAATTTTCTTCAGTAATTGCTTCTATTGTTTGAATTAAATTTTCAACATTAATTATATCTTCACCCAAATATACTTCTCCATTAAGCTTTATTGAAATTTCTAGAGGATCTTTCTGATCTGTTAAAGCATCAGCTTTCACTTTGGGCAAATCAATAGGAATTCCCACAGTCAATAATGGTGCAGTAACCATAAATACAATTAATAAAACAAGCATCACATCCACAAAAGGAGTTACATTGATTTCACTCATGGGTTGATATTGTCTTTTTCTTTTATTTTGATTTAAAGTATCCATAAATATTATGCCTGTTCAAGCTGACGAAAAAATATCGTTGTAAACTCATTCATAAAATCTTCAATAGACAGAGAAACCTTATTTATGTCACTTGAAATTTTATTAAATGCCACCACAGATGGTATAGCTACAAAAAGACCTAGTGCAGTTGCAAAAAGAGCTTCTGCAATACCTGGGGCAACTACAGCTAAATTAGTATTTTGAGCAATAGCTATTGATTGAAAGCTATTCATAATTCCCCAAACAGTCCCAAATAAACCGACAAAAGGTGCGGTTGATCCAGCGGTTGCTAAAAAAGTAAGATTCTTTTCAACTGATTCTATTTCTCTACTAAAGCAAGAATTCATTGACCTTGTCATTCTTTCTTTTAGTGAATTTATAGTTGCTTGATTATTTATTTTTAACTTTTTTTTGGATTTTTTCCACTCTTCCATTCCTGCACAAAACACATTAACTTTTGGGTCTTCTGAACCTTCTTGCAATGTATCATATAAATCTTCAAGAGAATTTCCTGACCAAAAAAGTTCTTCAAATTCAGCAGAAATAAAATTTATTTTTTTTATTCTAATCAATTTAGATACTATTACTGTCCAGGACCAAACAGAGGCTAATATTAGAATAATGATAACTGATTTAACTACCCAATCAGCTCTTAAAAAAAGAGTCAAAAATGAAAAATCTAATGAATTTGTTGCAAGATCGACTGTTTCTACAAGGCTACTCTCCATTATCATTCTCCTCTAATTGTTTTAAATCGTCACTATGAACCATAATCCAGAAACCAGGTCTATTTTTTTCACACAAAACAACCACTGGCGTTTTTTCTTCTGTTTTTGCAATTTTTGCTGTCTCGTCCCATAAAGAGACTACAGAATGTTTAGCTCTTAATTTACACTCAATAAATAAATTCTTGTGTATTACATCTGCTCTAGTAACTTTGGAGTTTCCTCCACTAAGAGCATTTCTTTCACCATTAAAAAATCTTGCGACTTCTCTTTCTCTTCTTTTCCATGCTTTATCTCCCATTTAATATCCCTTCTAATTTTTTATAAATCTTTAAAAATTTCTTCTTTGTTATTAACATTTGAAGAAATACTCTGAACATCTTCATTATCTTCCAAAGAGTTAAAAAGTTTTGTTAATTTTTCATAATCATTTTTATCAACATCAACTTCTAAATTACTTTTCCAAATTATTTGTGACAAATTTGGAGGTTCAAATTTCTCAGAAATTTTTTGCAGTAAAGAATGATATTTTTTCAAATCAATAAAAATTATGAAATTTTCTTCCTCTGCTTCAAATTCAATTAATCCACCAAAATCAATACAAAAATTAAAAAGCTCTTCTTCTTTGCAATTTTTTTTATCTATAATTATTTGTCCTAACTTAATAAAATTATGACTAACACTTCCATTTTCAGTTAAAGATCCTCCATTTTTACTAAAAATTGTTCTGATTTCTGATGCAGTTCTGTTTTTATTATTTGTTAGTGTTTCAATTATTAAAGCTGATCCTGATGGTCCATAGCCCTCATATCTCACTTCTTCATAGGTTGAGTCTTTATCATTGCCCTCTCCTTTTTTAATTGCTCGCTCAATATTATCTTTTGGCATATTAGCTGACCTGGCAGAATTTATAGCAGCTCTTAATCTTATATTTGAATCTACTTCAGATCCTCCTATACGAACTGCTACTGATATTTCTCGACCTAATCTAGAAAACAGCTTGGCTCGCAGTTTATCTTGAGCTCCTTTTCTGTGCATAATATTTTTAAATTTAGAATGACCCGCCATTTATAAATATATATTTAAATTCCCCGTAATTAGTAAAGTGTTTATTGGAATTTTGTGTCGAAGTTATGTTTTATAGCTAAAAAAACTAGGATTATTACCATAATGTATCATAGTAATATTGTCAGCTAACCCATTAGAATTGTTAGTTTCTATAAACACACCGCATAATGTAGCTTTTTGGTCAGCAACTCTGAATCTTCCATTTTTACGATATCCCCTAAGAAATTGATGAATCGGTCCTTCTTTTTCCATTCCTATCACAGAATTATAATCACCTGTCATACCAACATCTGTTTGATAGGCTGTTTTATTTTCTAGTATTCTTCCATCTGAAGTTGGAATATGAGTATGTGTTCCTAAAACTGCTGATACTCTACCATCTAGAAAATGGCCAAAAGAGTTTTTTTCAGAAGTTGCTTCTCCATGCATATCAACTACAATTGCATCAATAGTTTTTCCTAAAATTTCTTTTTCTAAAATTGCATTCATTGATTCAAATGGATCATCAAGAGCTATGTTCATAAATAACCTAAGCATAACTTGAACTATTAAAATTTTTTTTCCATCCTTAGTTTCAACAATTACTTTTCCATTTCCAGGAACTCTTGAAGGATAATTTATTGGACGTAGGATTTTATTATTTTTTTCAATATATGAAAGCATATCTTTTTGATCCCAAGAATGATTTCCTAAAGTTATTACATCAACACCTAAATTAAATATTTCTTTTGAATGAGTTTCACTTAAACCGTACCCAGCTGTGGAATTTTCACCATTAACAATTATTATATCAGGGTCAAAATCTTTTTTTATATTTGGAATATATTTTGATAAAGCTTCTCGACCTGATCTTCCAACAACATCTCCTATAAAAATAATTTTCATTTATTTATTCTTTTAATCAAACCTTTTTCAGTAAGTATATAATCTAATTTCTGATCATTTTCATTAACAATTATTTTTTCTACTTCTTGATCACTAAATCCTACTACAATTAAATTCAGTTTTTTATTTTTTCTTCTTAGTTCATTAATTGTATAATCATAATAACCACCACCATATCCCAAGCGATTTCCATATTTATCAAAGGCTACACAGGGTGCAAGTATAAGATCAGGAATAATAGTTTTTGAATTTATACTCGGTTCAATTAGATTCATTTTACCTTTAATCATTTTAGTTCTTTTAGTAATTTTCTTAAAAATCAATTTTTTATTTCTTTCTGTAATTACAGGAAGGCATAGCGTTTTATGAAGTAACAAAATTTTTTTATTTAAATCAATAGTCTGTATTTCACTATTAATAGAAATATAACTTGAAATAACTTTTGAATCTTTAAAAATCTTTGATTCATATAAATAATTGAAAAGTTTTTTGTATGCATACTTATTTTTTTTAAATAAAATATTTCTATTTTTTAATGATGTCTTTCTTTGATTTAATTTAAGTTGATTTAAATTATTCACTTTTTAAATTCAAAATTTTATTTAAAATTATATTTATTTTTTTACTTATGTTTTCAAGATTTTCTTTTAATTCTTTTGTATCATTTTGTTCTAAAAGTTTATCGTTTTTTTCTTTTAAATTTTCATTAATTTCAATAAGTTTTTTTTGGTTCGCTAAAAGATCATTGATTTTATCTTCTAGAGAAAGAGAAACGATTAATAATTTGTGCGTATCTGAAAAATTTATATTTTCTTTTGAATACATTTTGACTCTATTATTTAGTTTTGATTCTAAATTTTTTATTTTTGCAACTTCATCGTCTTCGCATTTAATTTCATACTCACTACCTAAAAATTTTATATTAATAATTTTCATCTATTTTTTTAATTATTTCATCTAATTTGTCTAAATTATAGCTAATTTGATCATAGGTTTTTTTATCAATCTTTTTGTAATCTGATGCATTTTTTGCTTGAGATATTATATTTTTTTTACTTATCGCCTCTTCCAAAGAGGATAAATCATTATTAATTCTCTCTAAAATTAACTTTAATTTTTCCATGTTGATAATATAAATTCATTCTACAAAAAAGTCACTTTAATGAAATCGTATTTTAGTGTAACATGACTAAAATCAATAAATTTGGGTATATATTGACAAAAAAATCAATATCTTTAAACGATCTTTCTAACTGTATAAGGTTCTTATCTATTGATGCAGTAGAAAAAGCTAGGTCAGGACATCCTGGAATGCCAATGGGTATGGCTGATATTGCAACAGTGCTTTTTAAAGAATTTTTAAAATTTGATCCTTTAGAACCTAGTTGGCCGGATCGAGATAGATTAATAATTTCAAATGGTCATGGTTCCATGCTTCTTTATTCTTGTTTGTACCTTACTGGATACAAAAAAATTAATATAAAACAAGTAACAAATTTTAGACAATTGAATTCATTAACTCCTGGTCATCCTGAATATTTTTTGGAAGCGGGAATTGAAACAACTACAGGTCCGTTATCACAAGGAATAGCCAATGGTGTTGGTATGGCCCTTTGTGAAAAATTATTAAATTCTAAATTTGGTAAAAATATAGTAAATCATTATACTTATGTTTTTGCAGGCGATGGATGTCTGATGGAAGGTTTGAGTCATGAGTCAGCAAGCTTAGCTGGACATTTAAAGCTAAATAAATTGATAGTATTTTTTGATGATAATAAAATATCTATTGATGGCTCTACAAACTTATCTAATTCAGATAATCATAAAAAAAGATTTGAATCTCAAGGATGGGCAACTATTTCAATTGATGGTCATAATCACAATGAAATTAAAAAAGCAATAATTAAAGCTAAGAAAAATAACAAGCCAACTTTGATAGCTTGTAAAACTAAAATAGGTTTTGGATCTCCAAATAAGGAAGGTACTGCCTCTTCTCATGGCTCTCCACTTGGAAATGATGAAGTTATTTTAACAAGAAAAAAACTTAAATGGAATCATGAGCCATTTAAGATCCCTAAAAATCTTCTTAATGTATGGCGAAATTTTTATAAGAGAAATTCTAATATTAAATCAAAATGGAAAAAAAATATCAAAAATTCTAAAAAAAATAAATTTTTTTATGAACAAATAAATAAAAAAATAAACTATAAAAAATTAAATAAAAAAATTATAGAATTTAAAAAATTAAACTTAAAAAATCCAAAACAATATGCAACAAGGAAGGCAAGTGAACTTTCAATAGAAGTTTTGAAAAAAGAAATTAATTTTTTATTAGGGGGTTCTGCAGATTTAACTGGATCAAATAATACTAAAACTAAATCAATGAAAAATATAACATCTAAAAACTATAATGGCGACTATATACATTACGGCATAAGAGAGCATGCAATGGCAGGAGTAATGAATGGTATTTCATTACATAAAGGAATGATTCCTTATGGGGGGACTTTTTTAGTTTTTACTGATTATTGTAGACCGTCAATAAGATTAGCAGCTTTGATGGGTTTGCAAGTCATTTTTGTTATGACTCATGATTCAATTGGTCTTGGAGAAGATGGTCCGACTCATCAGCCAGTCGAACATCTCGCGTCTCTGCGAGCGATACCTAATCTAAATGTTTATAGACCTGCAGATATAATAGAGACTATTGAATCTTGGCAGAGTGCTCTAAATGAGAAAAATAATCCATCGGTTATAGTATTAACTAGGCAAAATTTACCAATAGTTAGAAATACAAATATTGAAAAAAATATGGTTCATAAGGGAGCATATATAATTAAAAATTTTAAAAACTACGATGCTACTATTTTAGCAACAGGATCTGAAGTCGAATTGGCTTTAAATGCTTCAAAATTATTAGAAAAGAAAAAAATTAAAACTAGAGTAGTTTCTATGACATGTTGGGAGCTTTTTGAAAAACAGGATCAAAATTATAAAAAATCTATATTAGGTAATAAAAAATGCTATGGGATTGAAGCTGCATCGCAAATGGGTTGGTCAAAATATTTGCCAGATAAAAATTTTATAGGTATGAGCTCTTTTGGTGCTAGCGGTCCGTACAAAGACCTTTATAATTTTTTTGGTATTACAGTAGAAAAATTAGTAAAAAAAATAATAAAAAATAATATTAAAAAATGAAAATAAATATTGCAATAAATGGATTTGGGAGAATAGGGAGATTAATATTAAGAGCCATTTATGAAAAAAATAATAATAATATTAATGTAAAGGCGATCAATGATCTTGGATCTATAGAGAGCAACGCACACTTATTTAATTATGATACTACTCATGGTCAACTTAACAATAAGATTGAATCAAACAAATCAGGATTTATCATAAATAATAAATTGATAAAAATATTCAATAAAAAAGATCCCGAAGAATTACCTTGGAAAAAACTTGGCATAGATATTGTTTTAGAATGTACGGGGATATTTGCTTCAAAAGAAAAATCAATGAAACATATAATTGCTGGAGCAAAAAAAGTAATAATCTCTGCTCCTGCACCAGAAGTTGATGCAACTATAGTTCAAGGAGTAAATGACAACATACTTAAAAAACAACATAAGATAATTTCTAATGGATCTTGTACCACTAATTGCTTAGCTCCAGTTGCGATGATTTTAGATAAATCGATCGGAATAAAAAGTGGATATATGACGACAATACATAGTTTTACAGGTGATCAAAGTACTCTAGATACTTTACATAAAGATCTAAGAAGAGCTAGGACAGCATCAGAATCATTAATTCCAACTTCTACAGGTGCCGCAAAAGCATTAGGATTAGTGCTTCCAAAAATGAAAGGTAAATTAGATGGTACGGCTATAAGGGTACCAACTTCAAATGTTTCATTAATCGATTTAACTTTTGTTTCAAAGAAAAAAACTACTATAGAAGATATTAATAATCTAATTATTCGAGCATCAAAATCCAAAACATTAAAAGGTATTTTAACTACAAATAAACTTCCTTTAGTGTCAAAAGACTTTAATCATAATCCCGCAAGTTCAATATTTGACCTAACTCAAACTCAAGTGATTAATGAAAATTTTTGTAGAGTTTTATCTTGGTATGATAATGAATGGGGCTTTTCAAATAGAATGATTGATAGTGCTTTACAATTAGGAAAATTAATTTAATTGAAATCAAAAAAAATTAAACAAACTGGTATCTATGTATATAGTTATTATCAAGCAAAAGAAGTTTTATTACACTCTCAAAATTTCAACATAAAACCTTATTTATATTTTAAAAATTATCTCTTTTCAAAACTAGATTTAGGTTGGATAAGAGAAGTTGCAAATTTACTGTATAAAGAATTTAAGCATATAAAGTTTGAAATAGTGATAGATTGCAAAAAAAACCCTGCTTTGGCCATAATATGTTTATCTAATGATTTTTTTAATATAAAATTAGAAGAAAATGATGTTTTTATTAAAAAAATAAAAAATAATAAATATAAAAAAAAGATAACAATTAATCAAAAAATTGAAATAATTGACTTAAAAAGAATTAAAAATTGTAATAGATATATGAATAGAATTTATAAAAATTATATAAAATGAAAACAAATAAAAAAATTCAATCAATTTTAAGAAATTATGAAAGTGACAATATAACTACTTTAAAAAATTTAAACAAAATTTTCATGTCTGGAAGTTTATCAGGCACTGGAAAATTAATAATTTTACCCGTTGATCAAGGATTTGAACATGGACCTGATAGAAGTTTTGCAATAAATCCCGAAGCATATGATCCACACTATCACTTTAAACTTGGGATAGATGCAGGAATGTCAGCATTTGCAGCTCCTTTGGGAATGTTAGAAGCTGGTGCTGATACTTTTAAAAATAAAATTCCGTTAATACTAAAGTGCAATAGTTCAAACTCACTCACAAAATCTGCTGACCAAGCAATTACTGGGAGTGTTTCAGAGGCAAAAAGGTTAAAATGTTCTGCAGTAGGTTTCACCATTTATCCAGGAAGTGATAATATATTTGAAATGATTGAAGAAGCTAAAGAATTATTCCAAGAAGCAAAAAGTTCAGGTTTAGTAACTGTTTTATGGTCATATCCAAGAGGCAATATAACAAAAGAAGGAGAAACATCTTTAAATGTTGTTAGCTATGCAGCTCATATGGCTGCCTTGTGTGGAGCTCACATAATTAAAGTTAAACTTCCTAGAAATTTTCTTGAAGATGATGCCACTAAACAAGCCTTTATTAAAAATAAAATAATAATGAAGAATCTTTCCGATCGAGTGAAACATATTGTAAAAAGTTGCTTTAATGGAAGAAGAGTAGTTGTATTTTCTGGAGGAGAAGCAAAAAATGATGCTGAGTTATTATCAGAGATTAAAGCTATAAAAAAAGGTGGGGGTTTTGGATCAATAATAGGCAGAAATAGTTTTCAAAGACCTAAAAAAAAGGCAATAAAACTCCTAAAAAGCATAATTAATATATATAAAAACTAAAAAGAAATTAATTATGAAAATAGATGGTAATGAAATTAAGATTGGAAATATTATTGAACATAAAAATAAACTTTGGAAAGTAATTAAAACACAGCACACTCAACCTGGAAAAGGTGGTGCATACCTACAAGTAGAATTAAAGGACTTAAAACAAGGTACTAAACTTAATGAAAGATTCAGATCTTCTGAATCAATAGAAAAAGTAAGATTAGAAGAAAAAAATTATCAATATCTATATAAAGAAAATAATTTATTTTATTTTATGGAATTAATTTCATTTGAACAATTAACATTAAACAATGAAATTATTTCTGATTTTCAAGAGAAGTTTTTAATTAAAAATCAAAATGTGATAATTGAAGATCATGAGGGGACTCCTATTTCTATACAACTCCCAGAAAATGTGAATCTAAAAGTTATTGAAACAGATGCAGTTATCAAAGGTCAAACTGCTACATCTTCCTATAAACCTGCAATGTTAGAGAATGGCTTAAGAACTCAAGTTCCACCTCACATTGTTGCTGATGATCATGTTGTTATAAGTACTTATGATGGTACTTATATAGAAAAAGTTAAAAGTAAATGATCACTAATAATCAACCTCCCATAATTAATATAATGGAAAAAGCTGCTAGAACAGCAGGAAAAAAATTAATAAGAGATTTTGGTGAATTAGAAAAATTACAAGTTTCTTCAAAAACTTTAGGAAATTTTGTTACTAATGCTGATGTTAGAACAGAAAAAATATTAAAAGAAAGTTTAGAATATCATTACCCAAATTATGGATTTATAATGGAAGAGGAAGGTAATGTAACAGGTAAAGATAAAGATAATACTTTTGTAATAGATCCTATAGATGGTACTTCAAATTTTATTCATGGAATTCCTCATTTTTGTATTGCAATAGCAAAATTATCGAATGATACAATTAGTGATGGTATAATATTTAATCCAATAACAAATGAATTTTATTGGGCTAGTAAAGGAAAAGGCTCTTGGCTAAACAATCAAAGATTAAGGGTTTCAAATAGAAAAAAATTGGAAGAATGTGTTATCGGTGCTAGCAGCATAGAAAAAGACTTGAATTCCATAGACAAATTAAACTTTTTAAAAAAAAATTCAGTAAGTTTTAGAAATATGGGATCTGCAGCTTTAGATTTAGCTTATGTAGCATCTGGAAAACTGGATGCATTTTGGGGTTATAATCTCAACTTATGGGATATTGCAGCAGGAATAATATTAGCTCTTGAGGCAGGTGGGACGGTTACAACATCAAATTTTGATAAATGGGACATTAGTTCGAGAGATATTTTGGCTTCAAACTCCTTTATACATAGCAAAGTTTTGAAGATTTAAAAAAACACATATATATTTGTGTTGTATTTTAATTAAGATTATTTTATTGAGCCTTAATGAAAAAGAAAATACATCCGGATTATCATGAAATTGAAGTTGAAATGACTGATGGTTCTAAATATAAAACAAGATCAACTTGGGGTAAAGAAGGCGATAAACTAAAACTTGAAATAGATCCAAAAAGTCATCCTGCATGGACTGGTGGAGGAGTAAAATTGATTGATTCAGAAGGTCAATTGGCTAGATTTAAGAAAAAATACCAAGGAATTAAATTAAAAAAATAAATTTTTTAATTTATTATAATAATTATTTACTGTAAGGATTCTAATTATGAAAAGACCCTTAATGCCAAAAGCAACAGCAATATGGCTTATTGAAAATACTTCACTAAGTTTTAAACAAATAGCCGATTTTTGTAATATGCATATTTTAGAAATCGAAGGTATAGCTGATGGGGATGTCGCAGTAGGAATAAAAGGATACAATCCAATAGACAGCGGTCAATTAACTCAAGAAGAAATTGAGAAATGTCAGAAAAGTCCAAAAGAAAAATTACAAATATTACAAAATGATTTACCAGATCATAAAACTAAAACGAAAGGCAAGAGATATACCTCAATCTCACTAAGACAAGAAAAGCCATATGCTATTTTTTGGTTAATTAAAAATTATGGTGATGAATTAAAAGACTCACAAATAGCAAAACTGATTGGGTCAACAAAATCTACAATAAATGCAATTAGAGAAGGAACTTATAGAGAAGCAATAAATGAAGCTAAAAACCCAGTAGAGGTTGGTCTTTGTTCATATGAAGATATACAAAGAGCTCTAGATAAAAATACAAAAAAAAATAAATAAAGTTTATTTACTATGTGGAGGCATTTTTTTTTCTACAAACCATACGTGTTTTTTTAACACAGGATCAAATTTTTTTAACCTAAGTTTTTCTGCAACCTTTAATCCTTTTGATGGTTTGCGAACTATGTATTTTGAACCAGTCTTTGGATTTTCTTCAGGTACTAATTGCTTAAGTACATATGATGATTTTTTTGCCATAATTGATAAGACGTATATATATTTTAATAGAAAAAACAATCATTTTTAACTTTAATAATCTACTGGGGTATGACGAATATATGGATTATATAATCCTCTTTTTTTAGCGATTTTAATTTGTTTGTTCCTTTGTCTTAAGTTTTGTTTTTTGTTTTCAGTTAATTTATTATAACAATTTTCACAAGATACGCCATATTCATAATTTTTGGATAGTTTATCTTTGTCAAGTATAGGCATCCTGCATCCATGACATAGTTCATAAGAACCTATTTTCATTTCATTTTTGACCGAAACTCTGTTATCGAAAATAAAGCACTCCCCCTTCCATTTTGATTTTTTTTTGGGAACCTCTTCTAAATATTTTAATATTCCCCCCTTTAATTGATATAAATTTTTAAAACCCATTTCATTCATGTAAGCTGATGCTTTTTCGCATCTTATACCTCCGGTACAAAACATTGCAATTTTAGAAGATTTAATATCAACTAAGTTATTTTCTATAAATTTTTTGAAATCTTTAAATTTTTTTGTATTACTCTTTATTGAACCCTGAAAACTTCCAATTTGACTTTCGTAATCATTTCTTACATCTACTAAGTAAACTTCCTTATCATCGATCAATTTATTCCATTTGGAAGCTTCAATAAATTCACCTTTATATTTTTCAACATTTATATTCTTCTTGGTAAAAGTTATGATTTCTTTTTTATTTCTTATCTTTAATCGATGAAATGGCATATATTTGCTTCTTGAATATTTATATGTCAGATCACTAAAATTTAATTTAAATAATTCCTTCTCGAAAATTTTGATTGATTCATCCAAGCCTCCAATAGTTCCATTTATCCCTTCGTTGGCAATTATTATAGTCCCTTTTAGTTTGTTAAATTGGCAAAACTCCTTTATTAGAGATTTGAAATTTATTGGATTTTTAATTTTTTTAAATTGATAAAAAGAATAAATTTTAAAATCATTTTTTTTCATAATGTTTTTTATACTTTTTTTTACATATATTAGTAAACATATTTAAAGGATAATGGATGGACTTAACTAAAGAAAATATTATACAACTACTAAAAAAAGTAGCGATCCCGGCTAGTATAGGCACAGTTTTTCAAACATTATATAATATTGTAGATACATTCTTTGCAGGAAAAATTTCACCTGAGGCCTTGTCAGCATTAGCTAAGTCATTTCCTATTTATTTTATAATAATAGCTGTTGGTATAGGATTGGGTGTTGCATCTACTGCCCTAATGGCAAATTCTATCGGAGAAGGAAATAAAAATAAAGCTTCAATGTATCTTGCTCAAAATATTATTTTAACATTAATAGTAGCAATAATAATAACTTTTTTAGGATTAAACATTTCTTCAACGATATTGGAATTAATGGGAAGTAACCAAAAAAATATAAATTTAACATTAAAATATTTAGATATAATTTTTTATGGTTCGTTTATTGTTTTTATACAATTTGCAATTAATTCTTCATTAAATGCTCAAGGAGATACAAAAAGTTATAGAAATGTACTTATAGTAAGCTTTTTTCTAAATATTTTTTTAAATCCTTTATTTATATTTGGATACGGAATTTTTCCAGCTATGGGTATTTCTGGAATTGCATTTGCAACTATATTTACCCAATTTTTAGGAACTTTATATTTAATTTACAAAGTATACAAAACTGAGTTGAAAGAATTCTTGAAAATTAATTGTTTCATTCCAAAAAAGGAATTTATAATAAGTTTATTAAAACAAGCTGTACCAATTTCTTTTGGGATGATAACAATTAGTATTGGTGTTTTTATAATTTTATATTTTGTAGGTACTTTTGGAGAATATGCTATTGCGGGTTATGGGACAGCTATTAGATTTGAACAAATATTATTACTACCGATATTTGGACTTAATACTGCTGTATTGTCCATAGCAGGTCAAAATTTTGGGGCAAAAAATTATTCAAGAGTCAAAGAAACTTATTATAAAGCACTTACAATTGGTTGCGGATTCATGGTTTTTGGGGGAATTTTAATATTATTAAGTTCGAATTACATTGTTGGACTATTCACAGATAATGAGGATGTAATACTATTTGGAACTTCATATTTAAAAGTTGCAGCATTGATGGGGCCTGTTTATCCCATTTTTTTTATAACTTCAGCATTAATCCAAGCACTTAAAAAAGCTATATTTACTATGTATATTAATTTACTCAGAATGATTATTTTACCTTTAGTTACATTATGGTTTGTAGTAAATGTATTAGAGGGAGGATTTCAGTCTCTTTTTTGGGGACTTTTTGCTATAAACTGGACCTTTGGTTTTTTGGTTTTGATTTTTTCGCATTTTTTTATGAAAAAAATTTTTAAAAATGGATAATAAAGAAATTATTAATCTAAAAAAATTGATTAACAACTATACTATTGAAACAACTCCAAAAATTTTTGAAAAAATTTCAGACTTAAATAATTTATTACCTAAGAACACTTCAATTTATATAACTTACCTTCCAAATGAAAATTATAAGAAAATAATTGATACTGCTAAAAAAATTAAAGATGAGGGATTTGAACCTATACCGCATTTGCCAGCAAGAACAATAAAAAATTTTTCTGAAGTAGAAAAGTATTTGGGTATGTTATCAGAAATTTCAGGAGCTAAAAAAATTCTTATAATTGGAGGTAGTAGTTATCAAAATGGAAACATTTCATCAAGCATGGAAATATTAGAAACGGGATTAATAGATAAGTTTAATTTCACAGAAGTAGGCTTAGCTGGGCATCCTGAAGGAAGTCCAGATATTAGTGATGAAGAATTAGATAGAGCTATTATAGAAAAAAATAAATTTGTAAATAATACTCAAGCAAAGTTATATTTTGTTACACAATTTTTTTTTGAGACCTCTAGCTTTATAACATGGGAGAAGCACCTAGAAGAACTTGGAAATAAAATAGATATCCACGCTGGATTACCAGGACCAGCAAATATTCTCACACTTATTAACTTTGCAAAATCTTGCGGAATTAGAAATTCAATAAATTTTCTTTCTAAACAGGCTTTAAAAATATCTAAATTAGCATCAACTAAAGCTCCTGGAAAATTAGTATATGAGTTGTCTAAATACAAAAATTCAAACAGTAACTCAAAACTGACTAAACTCCATTTTTATCCTTTTGGAGGAATGAAAAAAACTTCTAGATGGATTAAAGCTTTAGTGGATAATGAGATAAGAATAGATCAAAATAATGACATTGAGATCACAAATTTTGATTTATAAAAAATTTTATACAGTAAATTGAATATTCAATGGTTGAAAAAAAATTTTATTTATGTAAGTAGTTCGGTATACTCCTAATGTCAAAACAAGGATCTGATATACATATAGCTAGAAAAGCTCATAAAAAACATATTCATGAGATTGCAGAAAATTTAGAAATCCCAAAAAAATTTCAATACTCCTACGGGCACTATGTATCAAAAATCGATCTTGATTATATAGAAAGTTTACCAGATAAAAATTCAAAGCTGATTTTAGTTACTGCAATTACTCCAACTCCAGCTGGTGAGGGAAAAACTACCACTTCTGTTGGACTTAATGACGGTTTAAATAGAATTGGAAAAAAAAGCATTGTTTGTTTAAGAGAGCCAAGTCTAGGACCTAGCTTTGGTATGAAAGGAGGTGCAGCAGGGGGTGGCTTTGCGCAAGTTGTACCAATGGAAAATATTAATCTTCATTTTACTGGTGATTTTCATGCAATTACTTCTGCAAATAATTTATTAGCTTCTTTAATTGATAATCATATTTATTGGGGAAACAAACTCAATATAGATGTTAGAAGAGTTACTTGGAAAAGATGTTTAGATTTGAATGATAGAGCTTTGAGGGAAATCAATGCTAATTTAGGAGGCGTTGCTAATGGATATCCTAGAATAGATGGTTTTAATATAACTGTTGCATCAGAAGTGATGGCTATTTTTTGTCTTTCAAAAAATATTAAAGATTTACAAAGAAGATTAGGAAACATAACTGTAGCTTACGACAGAAACAAAAAACCAATTTTCGCAAAAGATTTGAAAGCTGATGGTCCAATGACAGTATTATTGAAAGAGGCAATGATGCCGAATCTTGCACAAACGCTTGAAAATAACCCTGCAATTATTCATGGAGGACCTTTTGCTAACATAGCCCATGGATGTAATAGTGTGATAGCTACCAAAACAAGCTTAAAAATAGCTGATTATGTTGTAACGGAAGCTGGATTTGGTGCAGACCTTGGAGCTGAAAAGTTTCTAAATATAAAATGTAGAAAAGCAAATTTAAATCCTGATGCAGTAGTTGTAGTAGCAACAATAAGAGCGTTAAAAATGCATGGTGGAATAAAAAAAGAAAATTTGAGTGAAGAAAATGTAGAAGCAGTTAAAAAAGGGGTATCAAATTTAAATAGGCATGTAACGAATATAAAAAAATTTGGTTTACCTGTAGTAGTAGCTATAAATCATTTTATAGAAGATACTGAAAAGGAAATTAATATTTTAAAAGATGAATGTAAAAAGATTGATGTGGAATCTATATTGTGTACTCATTGGTCACAAGGTGGTAAGGGAGCTATTAACTTAGCCAAAAAAGTTGTAGAATTAACAAATGAAAAAAATTCATTTAAATTTTTGTATGAAGAAAAAATTTCTTTATTTGATAAAATTAAAACCATAGCAAAAGAAATATATGATGCTGATGATGTTATCGCTGATAATAAAATCAGAAGCCAATTAAAACATTTTGAAGAAAATGAGTATGGTGATTTTCCAGTTTGTATAGCAAAAACTCAATATAGTTTTTCTACTGATCCCACATTAAAAGGTGCTCCATCAGGCCATAGTATACCTATAAGGGAAGTGAGACTTTCTAGTGGAGCTGAATTTATCGTTGTAGTTTGTGGAGAAATCATGACAATGCCTGGTCTACCTAGTGTTCCTGCTGCAAATTCGATCAAAATTAATGATGACGGAGAAATTGAAGGTCTTTTCTAAAACTGTTATAGATTATTAAATCTGAAAATGCATAAGAAACCAAAAAGATATTCAGTTTTTTCTCTAATAAGAAATGCTCTTTCATATCATGAAAATTGGCAACCTGCATGGAGATCACCAGAACCAAAAAAAGAATATGATGCTATTATTATTGGTGGTGGAGGCCACGGTTTAACAACAGCATACTACTTAGCAAAAAATTATGGCTTAACAAATATTGCAGTATTAGAAAAAGGTTGGATTGGTGGAGGCAACACAGGAAGAAATACAACTATTATAAGATCAAACTATCTTTGGGATCAAAGTGCAGGATTATATGAACATGCACTTAAATTGTGGGAAGGTATGTCTCAAGAATTAAATTATAATGTTATGTTTTCACAAAGAGGAGTAATGAATGTAGCGCACACGCTTCATGACGTGAGAGAGTTAAAAAGGCGTTGGCACGCTAATAGATTAAATGATATTGACTGTGAATGGTTGGATACAAATAAAGTAAAAGAATTTTGTCCAATAATTAATACTTCACAAAATATTAGATATCCAGTTCTTGGAGCTACTCTTCAAAGGAGAGCGGGAACAGCTAGACATGACGCTGTTGCTTGGGGTTATGCAAGAGGTGCTGATGCAATGGGAGTTGACATTATTCAGAATTGCGAAGTAACAAGTATAAATGTTAAAAACGGTCAAGTTAGTGGGGTAGAAACCACTAAAGGACAAATAAATTCAAAAAAAATTGGGGTAGTGACTGCAGGTCATTCCTCAGTAATTGCTGATATGGTTGGAATAAGACTGCCTCTAGAAAGCAGGCCACTTCAAGCATTAGTATCTGAGCCAGTAAAACCAATTATTAATACTGTAGTAATGTCAAATACGATTCATGCTTATGTATCTCAATCAGACAAAGGAGAGTTAGTCATTGGAGCGGGTACTGATGGATATATATCATACAGTCAAAGGGGGGGATTTAATATTGTTGAAGATACTATAGCAGCAGTAGTAGAATTATTTCCTCTTTTTTCAAGAATGAAAATGTTAAGACATTGGGGAGGTATTGTTGATATTTGCCCAGATGCAAGCCCGATAGTTAGCAAAACACATATAAAAGGATTATATTTTAATTGTGGTTGGGGAACAGGCGGTTTTAAAGCCACCCCGGGTTCAGGATGGGTATTTGCTCACACTATTGCTAATGATGAGCCTCATAAACTTAATGCCCCTTTTACATTAAATCGTTTTTCGAGTGGTGAATTAGTAGATGAACATGGTGCAGCAGCAGTGGCGCATTAAAAAAATATGTTTTTAATTAATTGTCCATATTGTGGAGAAAGAGAGCAGAGTGAATTCAGTTGTGGAGGAGAAGCACATATCTCTCGTCCCAAGAATCCGCCTGATACAAGTGATGATCAATGGGCTGACTATTTATTTATGCGTAAAAATATAAAAGGTGTGCAATTTGAAAGATGGAATCACTCAAGTGGATGTAGGCAGTGGTTTAATGTAGTTAGAAATACATCAACAGACGAAATATTAGGAATTTATAATATGGGAGAAACAATTCCTGAAATTGATGGCGAAAACCCTAAAACACCTTCAGGCGAGCCAGAAATTGGATCAGGAAATATATCAACCTCTTTTAAAAAGAAGTAATTATGTCAACAAAAATTTCTTTTACATTTGATAAAAAAAAATATTTTGGAATCAAAGGTGAGACTTTGGCAAGTGCTTTACTTCGAAATGGCATTTTTTTAGTAGGAAGAAGTTTTAAGTATCATAGACCAAGAGGAATAATTAGTGCTGGAAGTGAAGAACCAAATGCAATAGTTCAACTAGAAAGTGGAAATATTACTGAACCAAATGTCAGAGCAACAGAGATTGAAATCTACGACGGACTATCTGCTACTTCACAAAACAATTGGCCGTCACTAAATTTTGATCTTGGTTCAATTAATGATTTATTCTCAAGATTTATACCAGCAGGATTTTATTATAAAACTTTTATTTGGCCTCCTAAATTTTGGGAATTCTATGAATATTTTATTAGAAGAGCTGCAGGATTAGGAAAGTCACCAACTACCGATGATCCTGACAAATATGAACATCTTCATTATCATTGCGATATATTAATAATTGGAGGGGGAATAAGCGGTATGTATGCAGCTAAATTAGCTGCAAAATCAAACTTAAAAACTCTTCTTTTAGAACAAAACTCTGAATTAGGAGGGTATGATTTATCAAACACTGATTCAGTTAGAACTAGGAAATTATCTGAAGAATTAGAAGAATCAAACAAATTTAAAAATTTAAAAATTGTTAAAAATACAAGTGTTTTTGGATATTTCCATGCAAATTATTTATTAGCTTCTCAAAAGATCAATAAAAAAAATTTAAGACAGGTTATATGGAAAATAAGAGCAAAAAAAGTTGTCTTGGCTACAGGTTCGATTGAAAGATTTCTCACTTTTCACAACAATGATAAACCAGGAATAATGTTAGCTAATAGTGCAAGAAAATATCTAAATAATTATTCAAATAAGATATCTAAAGAAATAGTTATATTTACAAATAATGACAGCGCTTATAAATCAGCTATAGATTTTCATAAACAAGGTGTTGATGTAAAAGGTATAATAGATTTACGTAAACAAAGTAATGGGGATCTTGTAAAAGAAGCAAAAGATTTAGGATTAAAGATTTTTTTTGGACATGTGGTTATTAATACTGAGGGGAAAAAAAGAATTAACAAAGTAATTGTTAGTGAAGTTGATGAAAAAATTGAGAATTTGTTAGGAAATCCAAAAAAAATATCTTGTGATTTACTTTGTGTGTCAGGGGGCTGGAATCCTACTGTTCATTTATTTTCACAATCAAGAGGTAAATTAATTTATAGAGAATCAGACGCAACTTTTATCCCTGATAAATCTTTCCAAAAAGAAGTTTCAATCGGAGCTTGTAATGGAACTTTTTTATTGAAAGAAATTCTCGAAGAAACCTTTAATAAAATGAATAAGATATTTAATGAGTTTGGAATAAAAATTGAAGAAAAATTTGAAGAAATTACAAAAACAACCTTTCAAGATAAAATGCAACATGCTTGGATTATTCCATCAAATAAAAATTTTAAAAAAACGAAAATGTTTATTGATTTTCAAAATGATGTAACTGCAAAAGATATTAAACTTGCTCTTAAAGAAGGATATAGATCAATAGAACATATAAAACGTTACACGACAACTGGAATGGCAACAGACCAAGGAAAAATTAGTAATGTTAATGCGTTAGGTATAATTTCTAATTTATCTAATACACCTATTCATGAATTAGGGACAACAACTTTTAGACTACCTTACACTCCTGTAACTTTTGGAGCTATAGCGGGCAGGCACATAAAAGAATTTTTTGATGTTGAAAGAACAACACCAATGCATCAATGGCATTTAAAAAATCAAGCTAAATTTGAGGATGTAGGACAATGGAAAAGAGCATGGTACTACCCAAAAGAAGGGGAAAATATGCATCAAGCTGTAAACAGAGAGGTAAAAGCAACTAGAGATGGAATTGGTATATTAGATGCTTCTACTTTAGGTAAAATTGATATTAAAGGAAGAGATTCGAGCGAGTTTTTAAATCGTGTATACACAAATGCATGGTCAAAACTTCAAATTGGCAAATGTCGTTATGGATTGATGCTAGGTGATGATGGAATGGTTATTGACGACGGAGTAACAAGTAGAATTAGAGAAAATCATTATATTATGACCACAACTACTGGAGGTGCAGCGAGTGTTATGAGTAAACTTGAGGATTGGCTGCAAACTGAATGGCCTGAATTAAAGGTACGATTAACGTCTGTAACTGAACAATTTGCAACAATTAGTTTAAATGGCCCATATGCTATCAATCTTATGAAAAAATTATGTCCTGATCAAAATTTTTCTAGAGAAAATTTTCCCCATATGAGTTTTAAAATTATAAAAATATCTGGAATTAGTTGCAGAGTTATGCGCATTAGTTTTACTGGTGAGAAGTGTTATGAAATAAATATACCATCAAGTTATGCGCAATCTCTATGGGAAAAATGTTTTGAATTAGGAAAAGAATTTAATATTACTCCATATGGAACTGAGGCTATGCATGTACTAAGAGCAGAAAAAGGCTTTATAATAGTCGGGCAAGAAACAGATGGCTCAGTAACACCAATTGATTTAGACATGAGTTGGATAGTAAGTAAGAAAAAATATGATTTCATTGGAAAAAGAGCGTTGTATAGAAGTGATACAATTAAAAAAGATAGAAAACAACTTGTAGGTTTACTTACAAATAATCCTAAAGAAATTTTGGAAGAAGGCTCCCAAATTGTTGAGAACATTTCAAATCTTCCAATGGAAATGGTAGGTCATGTGACATCAAGTTATTATTCACCGAATTTAGATAGATCAATTGCATTAGCTTTAATTAAAGAGGGCGTAGAAAAAAAAGGAAAAAAAATTTACATTCCCATGCCTAATAAAACAATTGAGGCGACTATTAGTGATCCCGTATTTATAGATCCTTTAAATGAAAGATTAAATACATGATTTTAAATAGAGAAAATGCAGTCATTGAATTAAAAGATCAAACTATAAAAGAATACGGTGGTATTGAGTTTCAAGAAATAGCTTTTGCACAAAAAATAAACTTAAGAGGTAGTTCAAATAATAAAAGCTTTATGACGTTACAGGGTAAGTTACTTGATGCAGTTTTGCCTACAAAATCCAACACATATACAAACAATGGCAAAATGAAAATCCTATGGCTTGGACCAAATGAATGGCTTATTGTAGATGAAGACAAAAAAAATAACGAATTATTTCTTAAATTAGAAAAAAGCGATAGCCATGAAGAATCAGCTATAACAGATGTATCAGAAAATAGAACTATAATTAGAATACGTGGTAAAAAAGTTTTTAACCTTTTGGCAAAATTTCTTGTTATTGATCTAGATAAAAATTTATCAAATGACTCATCAGTTGTTCAAACTTTATTTGTTAAAGTGCCAATAATTTTAGTTCGCAATAATAGTAATATTGTTGAAATTGATTTATACGTTAATAGGTCTCACGCAAATTATGTTTACAATCTTTTAGTTGATGGAACAAAAAATCTTGATTTTTAAATTTTTATTTCTTTTTTTTATAATTAATTTTTCAATTTTAGCTCAAGAAATAGTGGAAGGAAATGTTAAGGTGATTGATGGTGATACAATACATATAGGAAAAAATAAAATTAGACTGCATGGAATTGATGCGCCCGAAAGAAATCAAAAATGTTTTACTTCAAATAATGAATGGGATTGTGGAAAAGCATCAACCAACAGTTTAATTGGCTTAATCAATTTGAGAAAAGTAAGTTGTATTATATTAGATCAAGATAGATACAAAAGGGATATAGGTGAATGTTATATTAATAATTTAAATATCAATAAATGGATGGTCCAAAATGGTTGGGCATTAGCATATAGATATTATTCTAAAAAATATGTTGAGGTAGAAAACCTTGCTAAAGAAAATAATATTGGACTATGGGTAGGAGAATTTGAAAATCCTTGGGATTTTAGAAAGAAAAATTAAAAAATATTATAATTATCCCAAATATATTCCTAAACCTCGTGCGATTTTAATTAAAGGATCGCTTGGATTAACTGTTTTGGACTTATTGATTATTTGGTTAATGTGTACATCAGTGACACTTCGATTCTGCCACACTGCTATTCTATTAAATTTGTTATTAGCGATCATATCAACGGCATATACTCCAAATGCACTGCCAATAAGACGGTCTCTTGGGCTAGGTTGAGAACCTCTTTGCACATGCCCTAATACAGTTACCCTTGCCTCTGTTTTAGTCATTTTATAAATTTTATCAGCAAGATAAGATCCTATACCACCTAATCTATATTGTCCGTCGCCATGTTTAATCATAGCTTTTTTACCATCTTCTTTTTTGACAGCTTCAGCAACAATCATAAGGGCATGGTTTCTTCCTTGTTTTCTAATTTCTTCAATATGTCTTGCAATGCCTTTCAAACTATATTTAATTTCTGGGATCAAAATTATATCTGCCCCTCCTGCTATACCCGCGTTAAGTGCAATATGACCTGCATCTCTCCCCATAACTTCAAGTATCATCAATCTTTTATGACTAGCTGCAGTCGGTTGAAGCATGTCAAGAGCATTTGTTGCAACTTCTACTGCTGTATCATAACCAACTGATATTTCTGTTGAATCTACATCATTATCAATTGTTTTTGGAATACCTACAAATTTTAAATTTCCTTTATCTGCTAACTTTTTTAATATTTTCATTGATCCATCTCCACCAATTCCAATAAATGCATCCAACTCTAATTTGTTATATCCTTCAATAATATCATTTGAAAAATCTTTGAAACTACCATTAGGCATTCGATATTTAAAGGGGTTGCCCTTGTTTGTAGTTCCAAGAAATGTACCTCCTTGACGAATTAAATTACCTGAAAAGTGTTTTAAAGATAATTTTTCATATTGTAATGGTCTATACATAAGACCAGAAGTTCCTTCTTTGATTCCATATACTTCCCAATCATATTTAACTATCGCTCTATGTGTAACAGCTCTAACTACAGCGTTTAGCCCTCCACAATCTCCACCACTTGTTAATATTCCTATTTTTTTTATTTTCATTATTATTAATCTTAATACATGTATTTATTCATTTAAATTCTTTTCTTCCCATATAACTGCACTATTCAAAATATCTTCAATTTTATCATATTTTGGTTTCCATTTTAACATTTCTTTAATTTTACTAACATCAGCAACTAAAGAAACTGCATCTCCCTTTCTTTTTTTAGCAATCCTAACTTCTATAGGTTTTTTAATAATAGTATTCAAACTATCTAATATAAATTTGACTGAATATCCCTTACCATAACCACAATTCAATATATCTGACTTTCTTGAGGATAATAAATACTTAATTGATAAGTAGTGAATTTCAGAAAGATCAGATACATGGATATAGTCTCTCACTGCCGTACCATCAGAAGTAGGATAATCATTTCCATAAATTTCAATATATTTTCTTTTATCTAATGCAACTTCACATGCAACTTTTATTAAATGTGTAGGATTATCACTAATCAAACCACTTCTATAATGAGGATCAGATCCAGCAACATTAAAATATCTTAAAATTATATAATTCAATTTTTTATCATTTGATTTTTCTTTTAAATATTCTTCTATAAGTATTTTTGATTCTGCATAAGGATTTAATGGATTAATTTTGCTATCCTCAGTTATTAATTCTTCACTAGAGTTGCCATATACTGCTGCAGTTGAAGAAAAAATGAAATTATTTAATCCAAACTTTAAACATGTATCAAATAGAATTTTGGATTTAGTAACATTATTCTCAAAATATTCTTTGGGCTTATCAATTGATTCTTCAACTTTAATAAAAGCAGCAAGATGTACTAATGCATCAAATTTTTCTTTCTCTAGTAAATTAGATATTATTTTTGTATCAGCAATGTCGCATTTAATAAAATTTGCTTTACTTGGTAATATCTTTTCATTTCCGGTAATAAGACTATCTAAAATTGTTACACTATAGCCTTTATCAAGTAAAGATAACGCTACGTGACTCCCAATGTAACCCGCCCCACCTGTAAGTAAAATATTTTTTTCTTTATTCATAAAAATTAATTTTAAAAAGACTTAGATGGTATTGAATTTAAATCAATTAGTTTTTTATAAAAATAATATGATTTCTTTGGTGTTCGCTTAAGTGATTTAAAATCAATGTGTATAAGGCCAAATCTTTTTTCAAAACCTAAAGCCCATTCAAAATTATCCATAAGAGACCAAGCAAAATAGCCTCTTACCTTGGCACCATCATCTATTGATTTTTTAACTGCTGAAATATATTTTTTAAAGTATTCTATTCTTTTATCATCAAGCACTTTTCCCTCAAGATTAATTGTATCGGTATATGAACATCCATTTTCAGTTAAATATATTTCTGGATCTCCATATAAATTTTTTAATTCCATGATTTGATCATAATATGCATTAGGAACTATTTCCCATCCCATAGAAGTAACTTCAGTATCTTTACGTATATTAGAAGGAATTTCTTCAAAAAATGCATTTCTCATACCTAATAAATTATTCTTATCAAATTTGACTCTAATGTGCTGATAATGATTTAGACCAAAATAATCATTTTTTTGGTAAATATTCTGCATATCACCATTTTTAATATATTTAGATAATTTAGACTCAAGTTTCGTTGGATATTTTCCTAAATACATAGGGTTGGCAAATGCCCTGTTCCAATACATATCATGAATTTTTGAAGCTTCTATATTATTTTTTTCATCAGAAAACGGTATTGAAGGTTGCATATTTAAAACACAGCCAAGATTAACTTTTGATGATACTGATCTTATTGCTTGTAAAGCTAGTCCGTGCGCTAAATTAACATTGTGTATTGAAGCCAAATACATTTCTTTATCTCTAATTCCTGGAGCCATGTAGCCATCAGTATATCCGTGGATTGTAAAAACACTAGGTTCATTAAAAGTTGATATAAACTCACATCTATCTGAAAATTTTTTTGCAATTAACTCAGCATAATCTGAAAATATGTTCGCAATATCTCTATTTGACCAACCACCAGTATCTTGGAGTTTTTGAGGTAAATCCCAATGATAGAGTGTTATGAAAGGTTTAATATTATTTTTAAGTAATTCATCTATAAGATTTGAATAAAAATCAATACCTTTAAAATTTAATTGTCCTCTACCATCAGGAAATATTCTAGTCCATGCTATAGAAAATCTATATGCATGAAGATTAATTTTTTTCATTAAAAAAATATCTTGCTTATATAAATGGTAATGATTTGCAGTTATGTCTCCATTTTCATTATTTTTAATTTTTCCAGGAGTGTGTGTAAAAGTATCCCAAATACTTTTACCTTTTCCATCTTCAATAGAGGCGCCTTCTATTTGATAACTTGAAGTAGACGATCCCCACAAAAAATTTTTTGGAAAATTATTTGTCATTTTAAATTACAAAAATTTAGACTTTTAATTTAGATAACCTAAGTATTCTGCTTGCAAATCAATCATATTATTGAGTAATTTTTCTGCAACAGTCACATTGTCAACAATAGGATCGGCAAGTAATGCTTTTAAAGCTTTCATCTTTGATTTTTCTAAAATTGCTTCTGCAGTTAAACGCATTACACTAGTTTGATTCATTAATAATGATGCAAAATCAGATGGATAATTTTTAAGTTTAATACCCTCAACATTATCTCGTCCAATTATACCTGGAACCTCTACTACAATGTTTTCTGGTAAATATTCAATGTATCCTTTATTAGGAAGATTCACTGCAGCTTCCTCATAATTTATATCATTGACTATACCTTCAATAATAGATGTTATTCTCTCTTTGGGTTTTTTATTTAAGTCAAAAAAGTCCTTATAAGACTCTTCTGACTCATAGAATGATAGACATTTCTTCCTATATTTTTCATAAAAATCAAGAATTGCTTCATGATCTGCAACACTATATGCCCATTGTATATATTCTCCGATATGACTATCTGTTGTGATTGGTAAATAATCATATCTATTAAACAACTCAAAAAATACTCCTCTTTCTCCACCAGGTTTTTGTCCCCATACTTCGTGATCATTAATACTTTTTTTAAAATAACTCGGACCTTTTTTTCTTATAATTGGATAAGCATCCTTTCCACTATCTTTATATTTTGCTTCTACCAAAATACTAAAATGGTTTAGTCCCCCTGCTCTATATTGAATATTATCAAAACTTGTATCCATAATTTCAGGTAAATGTCTTTCCAATGATGCGATTTCATGACACATTCCAATAAATTTCATTTGCGGGTATTTTGTAGTAACTGTTTGACAGACTCGCTGCATTGGATTGCTATAATTAAAAACAAAAGCATTTGGACAAATTTTATTAATATCATCACAAATTTCGATTATAGGAGGTATGACTCTTAAAGAATGAAATAAGCCACCTGGACCACCATTTTCTCCAAATACTTGTTTGAATCCATATTGTAGAGGGACTTTCCAGTCTTGATCCCAAAGATCAAATCTGTGTCCAACCTCAATAGAAATAATACAAAAATCTGCATTTTTCAGAGCATCAACTCTTGATATATTAGACTCTATTTTGAAATTTAAATTTAACTTATGTAAATACTTTTTTGCTATTTCTTCAGTTTTTTTTAGAGAAGTTTTATTAATATCATGTAAAACAATTGTGCTACCTAATAGTATCTCTGATTTAAAAATATCTCCTATTGTTCCTAATCCAAAATTTGTACTTCCTGCTCCAATTAATACAATACGTTTTCCCATAATTATCCTTTTATTACCCTTTCACTGAACCTGCAACTAAACCTCTAATAAAATACCTTTGTAATAAAAAGAAAATGGTTAGAGGAATTGTCATTGACACAAATGCGCCAGTTGTTAATATTTCCCAATTTTCACCTCTTGATCCCAATAATTCTCTTAATTTTGCTGTAAGAATTATTTCGCTTGGAACCTGATCTAAAAAAACCAACCCTACAAGAAGATCGTTCCACACCCATAAAAACTGTAAAATAAATATGGATGCAAAAGCAGGTATTGATAAAGGTAAGATTATTCTTGTAAAAATATTATAATGATTTGCCCCATCAACTCTCGCAGCCTCTATCATTTCATGAGGTAAAGATTTTATAAAATTTCTTAAGAGAAAAGTTGTTGAGGCTAATCCAAAACCAGTATGGGCCATCCAAACTCCTGGATAAGATTTTGCTCCAATGTTAAACAAAGCACCTATATCATTATATATACTTAAAAGTGGAATCAATGACATTTGTAATGGAACTACAAGGGAAGCAATAATTATTGCTAATAAAGTATCTCTTCCAAAAAATTTCATCCAAGATAAAGCGTATGCAAAAAATGAACATATTATGAGTGGTATTAGTGTTGAAGGTATAGCAACAGTTAAAGTATTTATAAAAGCTTGACCCACCCCTTCTTTAAACAAAACTTCTTTATAATTTTCTAATGTAAATTTAGGAGGGCTAGTTGCTGTGATAAAAATTCTTTTACCATTTTTATTTGTAAAAGGTTCTTTAGATTTCCATATATAATCACCATTTTCAAAAACAATAATTTCACTTCCATTTTTTAAAATAGCTTTCTCACCAACAAAATATTCATTAATGCTTTTGGATGTAATTCCAAAACTAGAAATTTTTTTTCCTTTAACATTATTAAAAAAGTTGCCTTTAATTTGATAAAAATTGTCTTGTTGAAATTGAGACTCTTGTTTTCCTGTTCTATATATTTCATTAATTTCATTTGTTATTAACGATGTCCACCATCCACTATTGGCTAACAAATCTTTATCTCTCAAAGAACTAATAAAAAGACCAAATGTTGGCAATATCCAAACTATAACAAAAACTAAAAGAATAAGTTGTGAAATTATTGAAGGAAAAATGTTTTTTTTCATTAAACTTTTTGTTCCTCTCTATGTCTATGAATATTCCAGGCCATAATAGGAATAACACCTATCATTATGATTATAGCCATAACACTTCCTCTACCAGAGTCACCACCACCTCTGAACATCCAATCATACATAAGATTTGCTAAAACTTCTGTTTGCCATTGGCCATTTGTCATAGCTAAAATAATGTCAAATATTTTTAAAACCAATATTGTAATTATTGTCCATATTACTAATATTGTTTGCTCCAAGTAAGGAATTATAATTGATGTAAAAATTCTAAATTCACTAGCACCATCAATGCGAGCAGCTTCTAACATTTCTTTTGGAATACTTCTTAATGCAGCACTAAAGATTACCATTGCTAGTCCAGTCTGAATCCAAATCATAATTGCCATTAAAAATAAATTATTCCAAATAGGTATTGTAATCCATGCTTGAGGTTCTAGGCCAAATGAAACTATAATGGCATTTAGAAGACCTATTTGTTCATCACCCGGACCTCTATAATCATATACAAACTTCCAAATAACTCCTGCACCAACAAAAGATATTGCCATGGGCATAAAAATTATTGATTTAGCTATTGTTCCCCACCAAATTCTGTCAGCTAAATTTGCTATTACAAGACCAAAAAATGTGCTTAAAGTTGGAACTATCAATAACCATCCAAGATTATTTAAAATACACCTTCTGAACTCTGGATCATTAAAGGCCCAAAGATAATTGTTTATTCCAACAAAATCCCTTCCATACTTATCAAAAAAACTTAATCTAACAGTTTCAAAAACTGGATATATAATAAATACAATTAAAACTATAAGCGCAGGTGCAATAAAAATAATAGCTCTTATGGATGAATCATTATAAATTTTTTTTGAAGAGTTCTTAGTAAAAAAATCTAATAGGTAATTTGCAGTGTGATAATAAAAAACACAAGCTAGAATTCCTGCAAATACATAGAAAAATAGATTAAATATTATCACAAGAATTTCATTATACAAAAAAAACAGGCGAACAAGTAAAATTGTTCGCCTGTAAAAGGAATTATTATTTTATTGAATCCCAGCTAGCTTGAATTGAATCAGCTACATCTTTTGCTGATTTTCCGTTGGTATAATCAACCATACCAGTCCAAAAACTACCTGCACCAATCGCACCAGGCATTAAATCTGATCCATCAAATCTAAATGTAGTTGCGCCAGTAAGAATTTCACCAAGTTTCTTGAAAGTATCACTTGGATATTTATTTAGATCAGCCTTTTTAGAAGGAGTTAAAAATCCTCCTTTTGCCATCCAATGTTCATTAGGTTCTGGATGAAGCAAAAATTTTAAAAATTCCATTGTAGCTGGTCTCTCATTAGTTGCAGCAAAAAGTGTTCCACCACCTAATACAGGTTTCCCAAGACTTTTTGTTGAGTAAGCAGGAAAATAAAAGAAGTCATAATCTACTCCAGCTTCTACTCCCTCAGGGAAAAATGCTGGTATAAAACTTGCTTGACGATGCATCATACATTCTGCAGGAGATGTAAACAAACCATTTGGTGCATCTCTGAAGTCTGTAGTTGCAACTGCCTTTGACCCTCCATTAACATATTTATCATTTAAAGCAAAAGAGCCAAAAAAATCCATAGCTTCAATAACTCTTGGGTCATTAAATGGCATTTCATTTGAAACCCACATATCATATACTGAAGGATCGTGTGTTCTTAGCATTATATCTTCCATCCAATCTGTTGCAGGCCAACCAGTAGCATCTCCAGATCCCAAACCAATACACCAAGGTGTATTTCCATCTGCAGCCATCTGCTCAGTTAGAGCAATCAAGTCTTCCATTGTTGTAGGAATTTCATATCCATTATCTGAAAAATTATCTGGTGAGTACCAAACTAAACTTTTAACATTAACTTTATAAAAAATTGCATAAAATTGATCATTTCCATTTTCATCTGGGTAAGTTGCAAGATCAACCCAAGATTGACCGGCCGCATAATCACTTAGTACAGTATTTTTTACCTCATTACTTAATGGGGCTAACCCTCCAATAGCTGCCATATTAGCTGCTAAACCTGGTTGTGGGAATATAGCTATATCTGCTGGGCTACCTGCCTTTATATCTATAACTATTTGTTGTTCAAAACTATCTGACCCACCGTATTCAACTTCAGCACCTGTAGCTTCTTCAAAGATTGCTGCAATTTCTCTCATGTATCCATCCTCTGGAGCTAACCAAGGACCTGATATAGTAATTTTTTCTCCACTTAAATCAGGACCTCTGTAATTCATAGTTCCAGCAAAAACTGAAGATGTTAATGAAAAAATGAAACAAAGGATCAAAGTTGAAAATTTAATTAATTTTAACATTTTCTCTCTCCTAAATAAAATTTTGTATTAAACTAGCGCATTACTGCTAATAGTAATCAATATTAATAACTTTAATTACTACTAAAATGTTTTGTGATCAACACTACTATTGTAATTTGAGGTTCTTTAGAGTTTAGTAGTGTGGATTATATTTTAAAGAATTGAGCCGTTTTCTCCAAAAAGATGGCACCGACTAGCATTAAATCCAATTTTTACTGTATCGCCAACCTTAATATCAGCATCACCTTCCACTGCTACTACTAATGGTTCGTCTTTTTTTTCTATATATAAAAAGGTGCCAGAACCAAGTTTTTCTGTAACAAATACTTTTCCTTCCCATTCTGCGTCAGATTTTTCATTGATTAAAAGATGCTCTGGTCTTACACCTAAAGTTACAGACTCAGATTCTGAAAGATTTGAATTAGAATTTATAGGAACTTCTAGTTTTGAAGTACCCATAATATCAACCTCAACTTTGTCAGAACTTTTACTAAGTATTTTTGTTTTTAAAAAATTCATTTTTGGTGAGCCAATAAAACCACCTACAAATAAATTCTTTGGATTATTATATAAATTTAAAGGGGAGCCTGTTTGTGATACTGTTCCTTCATCTAAAACAACAATATCATCAGCTAAAGTCATTGCCTCTGTTTGATCATGAGTAACATAAATCATGGTAGCATTTAATTGATCGTGTAATTTAGCTAATTCCACCCTCATTTGAACTCTCAAAGCAGCGTCAAGATTTGATAAAGGTTCATCAAATAAAAAAACTTTTGGCTTCCTGGTAATTGCTCTTCCTATAGCAACTCTTTGCCTCTGTCCTCCAGAAAGTTGTTTAGGCTTTCTTTTTAAATAGTTTTCGATCTGTAATATTTTTGCTGCTTCATTAACTCGCTCTTCTATTTCCTCTTTAGAGCGCTTTTCTAATTTAAGTCCGAATGACATGTTTTCATATACTGTCATATGTGGATACAATGCATATGATTGAAAAACCATTGCAATGTTCCTTTCTTTAGGGGGGAGATCATTAACTGTAACATTATCAATTAATATCTTTCCTGAATTTATATCCTCTAATCCTGCTATCATTCGTAACATAGTTGACTTTCCACACCCACTAGGACCTACAAGAACTGTAAATGATTGGCTTTTAATTTCAAGAGATATGTCTTTGATAACGTGAGTGTCACCAAAAAATTTATTTACATTTTTAACACTAATATCTGCCACTTCATCCTCCATTTGAGCGATCTTTCAAGTGATCTAAAATCTTATATGAAAAGATTTTTTTTTCAAGTATTTATATTTTTTATTATTAAATTTTTATTTAATCTTTCCGTTCAATTTGAATTATTTCGTCATTAAACCACAAACCATTGTATTTTTTTATTATTGTTCTTATAAATTCAGGATAATTGCCTTCTCTTTCTTTTTCTAAAATTTTGTCATCACTTATTTGGGCTACATATGTAGCAGCATTCCAAGAAGAAAAGATCAAAGAAGTTGCAATCCCATTTGTCGTTTCATTTGGTAGAACCCTTAAATTGTATTTAACAATTTCGGGCTCATTAAAAATTAGGTTGTTAATTACAGAATTTTCTAAATTTGTCTTTAAATATGTTATAATTTCGTTTCCTTTAGATGGAAATGGTTTCTCATTTGGCCAAATCTTATTTATAATTTCATAGCCTGGATCATCTCCATATGAATGCACTAAAACTAATTTTCCACCTTTGTCTAAAGATTCAATCATTGGTTTTACAACATATTTAATTTTTTGTTCAGTTGGTATTCTAGATCTGTAAGGTTGAGAAGCTATAATTAAATCAAAATAATTTTGAGTTCCATCAGTTTTAGGGATTATTTTATCTAATATAAAATCATGATCATCTCTATAAATTATGATTGAAGAAGGTTTTACATAAGTTGGATTCCCATTTTTTTGATTATTTTCAACTTGCCAATTTTTTTTTAACATTTCATCTAATTGGCTTAACTGAGAATTAAACTCAAAAGAAGATTTTCCTTTTAATTTAAGAATTTCAAAATTAGCATTTTTATTTTTGTTGATATTTTTTGACCTTAATGATGTAGCTTCTGTATAGTGTAGATTTGAAACTACAAATACCATGTTTGGATGTTCCACAAACCTGTCTGCTAATTTTTCTATACTCAATCTTACATCTTCAAGACTAAGCTCTTTTCCAAATACTAAAAATGGAATTGTTGGAAATTCATTATGGCACTTTCTAAGAATACTCATTAGTAAAGTGCCATCACCTAAACCTGCATCAAAAATCTTTAATGCTGGTTTTTTTGGTTTAAGTGATTTTATTGTAGCAGAAATTTTTTCTGCTATTATATTTTTTTCATTTGTAGTTGTTACAAATAATAAATACTTTTGACGATTGTCAAAAAATCTAAACTCTTCGCGCATTATCTTTATACTATAATTATATTAAAATAATTACAAGTGAGTTTTATTTAATTTTAATTCTATACTTTGTTTTTTTTGATCTAGTCTTAAAATAATCAATATTAAATTCATTAATGGTTGGATTTGTAGGTATTATTTTATTAATATTTATCTTATTCTTTTTAAGAAATTTAATTTTATCAAAATTATTTGTAATAAGATTTACATTTTTTATATTAAAAAAATTTAAAATTTTTATTGCAATATTAAAATCCCGTTCATCATCTAAAAAACCTAATTTGTGATTTGACTCAAAAGTATCTATTCCATTCTTTTGCAAATTGTATGCTTTTATTTTGTTAATTAATCCTATACCGCGTCCCTCTTGCTCTAAATGTATTAAAAGACCTCCACCATTATTTGATAAATAATCTATAGACTGGTGTAATTGTTCATTACAGTCACATTTCATAGAATGGAAAACCTCTCCTGTAAAGCACGCAGATTGAATTCTAAGATTTACAGGTTTTTTTGCTTTTAATGAACCTATTTTAATTACAACATGTTCCAAACCACCAACATAAGATTTAAAAATTATAATTTCTGATTTTCTTGCCCCTGAAAGCGGTATTTGACTTTTGCATACCATTTTAGTACTATTTATAATCGATTTATTTTGATTTTTAAGATCAATGCTTTCAAAGTTTAATACTGATTGAGTTTTTAATTTTTCATTTATTAAAAAACATACAACGCAAGGTAAAATTTTAGCATTTTTTGTTAATTGTATAATATCATCAAATAATTTAGGAGCATTTTTAAATAATTTTTTATTAATTGTCAGTTTTTTTGAATTTCTATTTTTTTTAATTTGAGTTGATTGTAACCATTTTACATATCTTGTTTCATAAGGCATTGTTATACATTTATCAAAATTGAATTTTTTTTCATAAAAATTTTCTATTCTTTTTTTAGTTAAGCATATGTAAGATTTATTAGGCGATAATTTAGTAAAATATTTTGAATCAAATTTTTTAATATTTTCTAAAGGAAAAAAAATCCATTTCTTATTCTTTTCACTCACTGTTATAGGTCTTCCAGAGACAAATTCATTAATTGCCCTATCAATTGAATCATTTTTTGAGAATTTATAATTCATTTTTTACATATTTGAATAATTTGGACCGCCGCCGCCCTCAGGAGTCACCCAGTTTATATTTTGTGATGGTTCTTTAATATCACAAGTTTTACAATGTATGCAGTTCTGACTATTAATTACAAATTTTGGATTTTTGTCATTTTCATCTATTTGAATTTCATAAACACCTACGGGACAATACCGCTGAGCTGGTTCATCATATTTTTCTAAAGTATATTGTACAGGTAGATTTTCATCTTTTAGCTTCAAGTGAACAGGTTGATCATCAGCGTGGTTTGTTCCAGTTAAATATACTGAACTTGTTTTATCAAAAGTAATTAATCCATCTGGTTTTGGATATTGAATTTGCTTCATTGAATTTGCAGATTTTAATGTTTCATGATCAGAATGGTTGTGTTTTAAGGTAAAAGGTAATCTACCTCTAAATATTATTTGATCTATTCCAGTAAAAATAATTGCCATAAATAAACCCCATCTAAAACTTGGCTTAACATTTCTTGCTTTATATAATTCCTTATAAACCCAAGAATTTTTAAATTTATTTTCATAATTTGACAATTCTTCTTTTGCTTTCAATTTTTCATTAGCAGTCTCAGCTGCTAGTATTCCACTTTTCATCGCAGTGTGACTTCCTTTTATTTTTGGCATATTAAGCGTTCCAGCATCACATCCTATGAGTAAAGCACCTTTCATGTGCATTTTTGGTAAACTTTGAAAACCTCCCTCGATTAAAGCTCTAGCCCCAAAAGCTATGCGCTTGCCTTCAGATAATACTTTTTTTAATTCAGGGTGTAATTTAAAACGTTGAAATTCATCAAAAGGTGAAAGGTGAGGATTTTTATAATCCAATCCAATAACATAACCAATATATATTTGATTATTTTCTGCATGATAACAAAAACTTCCTCCATAAGTTTTATTATCAAGAGGCCAGCCCACTGTATGCATAACTAATCCTTCATCATGTTTATCATTAGACACCTGCCAAATTTCTTTAAATCCAATTCCATATTGTTGTGGAGATTTTCCTTCGTTTAAATTAAATTTTTCAATTAATCTTTTACCTAAATGACCTCTACACCCTTCTGAAAAAATTGTGATTTTAGCTAATAAATCAATACCAGGTTCGAAATTATTTTTTTTAGATCCATCTTTTGCTATACCCATATCACCTGTTTGAACACCAATAACATTATCGGTTTCATCAAAAAGAATTTCATTAGCAGCAAATCCTGGAAAAACTTCCACACCTAAAGACTCAGCTTGATCAGCTAACCATCTGCATAAATTGCCTAGACTTATAATATAATTATTATGGTTTTTTAGAACTGAGGGTAATAAGAAAGTTGGCAAACTAAAAGAATTATTTTTACCTAAAAATAAAAATTTTTCTTTTGCTACTTTGATTTTAACCGGCGCTCCCTTGTCTCTCCAATTTGGTATTAATTCATCAAGAGCCCGAGTTTCAAATACATTCCCACTCAGAATATGTGCGCCAACTTCAGCACCTTTTTCTAAAACACATACACTTATTGAACTATCTAATTGTTTTAATTTTATTGCAGATGATAATCCCGCTGGACCGGCGCCTACAATAACAACATCGTACTCCATTTTTTCTCTTTCCATGAAATTATTTTACCTCAATGCATATAAAAAGTTCAGCAATTATTTTTTAATTATATTAAGCTTCGCTAATTCTTCCTTGAGCGCAGGTATTGCTTCGAATAAATCTGCTTTAAGACCGTAATCTGCTACATTAAAAATTGGGGCTTCGTCATCCTTGTTAATTGCAACTATAACTTTGCTTTCTTTCATGCCAGCTAAATGTTGTATTGCCCCTGAAATTCCTATCGCGATATATAATTCTGGCACCACCACTTTTCCAGTCTGACCAACTTGAAAATCATTTCCGACATAACCAGCATCTACTGCTGCTCGGGAAGCTCCCACAGCAGCATTTAACTTATCAGCTAAGTCTGTAATTAATTTAAAATTCTCTGAACTTTGTAGACCTCTACCTCCTGAAACAACAATTCTAGCTGTGCCTAATTCTGGACGCTCAGATTTAGATTCTTCTTTGGTTACAAAGTTTGACAATTTCAAATCTTCAGTTTCATCAATATCTTCAATTATTGCTGATCCTTCAGAAGAAGGCGTTGGTTCAAATGAAGTTGGTCGAATTGTTATTACTTTTTTTATATCATTGCTTTTAACTTTAGCTATTGCATTGCCAGCATAAATAGGTCTAATAAAGGTATCTTCACTCTCTACTTCAATTATGTCACTAATTTGCGAAACATCCAATAAAGCTGCGACTCTAGGCATTAAATTTTTCCCAAAAGCTGTAGCAGGTGCAATTATATGACTATAATTTTCAGCAAGATTAACTATTAATGGTGTTAAATTTTCACATAAATGATTTTCATATATACTTGATTTGGCATGCAGAACTTTTTTTACTTTTTTTATTGAAGAAGCTTCGTTACAAACATTTTCTGAATTATTACCAGCTATTAATATGTGAATTTCCTCATTTATTTTTGACGCAGCTTCAACTGTGTTTAAAGTAAAACTTTTTAATTTCTCATTATTATGTTCAGCAATTACCAGAATCATTATATCACCTTAGCTTCATTTTTTAATTTTTGAACCAATTCTGCTACATCAGCAACAATAATTCCTTTTTTTCTTTTTGGTGGCTCTGAAACATTAATTTGTTCAATTCGAGGATTAATATCTAAATTTAATTCTTCTAAATTAATTTGATCTATTTGTTTTTTTTTCGCTTTCATAATATTTGGAAGTGACGCGTATCTAGGTTCATTAAGTCTTAAATCACATGTAACAACTGAAGGAAGTTTTAAATTTAAAGTTTCTAACCCCTCATCCACTTCTCTAGTAACATTGATACTTTGATCTCCAAACTCAATTTTAGAAACAAATGCGCCTTGTGACCAACCAAGAAGCGCAGAAAGCATTTGTCCAGTTTGATTACAATCATCATCAATAGCTTGCTTGCCCATTAAAATTAATCCTGGACTTTCCTTCTCAGTAATTTTTTTTATTATTTTTGCTACCCCTAAAGGCTCTATCGCCTTATCAACTTTTATATGAATACCTCTATCTGCACCCATAGCAAGAGCGGTTCTTATAGTTTCTTGACATTTTTCATCACCTATAGATAAAACTATTACTTCGTTTGCTTTGTTTGATTCTTTAATTCTTAGTGCCTCTTCAACTGCGTTTTCATCAGGAGGATTCATTGACATCTTTACATTTTCTGTTTCAACCCCTGTACCATCTGCTTTAACGCGAACTTGAACGTTGTAATCTATAACCCTTTTAACTGCGACTATTATTTTCATTTACTTTATAATTTCAATAATTTATTTTCTGGATCATAGGGACTTTCTTCAATAATTGTAGCATCATGTATTTTGCCAAGTATATCAATTTTCAATTTTTGTCCAATATTTGCTATTTCAGGCTTAACCATACCTAAAGCGATCGATTTTTTTAACCTAAAACCAAAATCTCCTCCAGTTGCTCTTCCCACTACATCTCCATTTTCATATATAGGGTTATTTCCTAAAACATCAGCATCAGTTGTATTATGAACTTCTAATGTAACCAATTTATTTTGAAACCCTTTTTCTCTCCATTTATTTAGTGATTCTAAACCAATAAAACTACCTTTATTTGGATGAATAAATCTATCAAGACCGCTCTCGTATGGTGAATATTCTATCGAAAGTTCTGTTCCAACTAATTTATAAGATTTTTCAACTCTCAAACTATTCATTGCTCTTATACCATAAGGTTTAAGTCCTAAATCTTCTCCAGCATTTATAAGGGCATCAAAAATATGATTCTGATATTCAATTGGATGATGGAGTTCCCAGCCTAATTCTCCTACAAAGTTCACTCTCATAGCATTTACTTGAGCGTATCCAACATCAACCATTTTTGCGCTTAGCCATTTAAAATTATCATTACTAAAGTCATCTTTTGATACTCGCTGCATTAAGTCTCGTGCTTTTGGACCTGAAACTACAAGCACTCCTATGCTATTAGTTAAATTTTCAAATTGCACTGATCCATCTTCAGGCATCCACTTTTGAATCCAATCATGATCAAGTCTTTGAAAAGCACCTGCGGAAACTAAATAAAAACTCTTTTCTGATTCTCGCATTATTGTAAATTCTGAATGAACTCCTCCTTTAGTATTTAAGGCATGACAAAGATTAATTCTTCCATTTAATTTTGGAATTTTGTTTGCAACAAGTTTATCTAAAAATTCTTCAGCTCCAAAACCCTTGATTCTGCACTTTGCAAAGGCGGTCATATCTAATAATCCTACATTTTCTCTAACATTATTGCATTCTTTTTCAACTGCCTGAAACCATTTAGATCTTCTAAAAGACCAATCATCTTTTTGATCAATTCCATCTGTTGCAAAAAAATTAGGCCTTTCCCAACCAAATTTTTGTCCAAAGACTGCACCTAATTTTTTCATTCTATCATAACAGGGAGCAGTTCTTAGTGGCCTTGCAGATTCTCTTTCCTCATCAGGAAAATGAATAGTAAATACATTTCTATAAGCTTCTTCATTTTTTTCTATAAGATAGGATTTTGAGCAATATTCTCCATATCTCCTAGGCTCCACCCCAAGCATATCTATTGTTGGTTCGCCATCAATAATCCATTCAGCTAATTGCCAACCCGCTCCTCCTGCAGCAGTAATACCAAAACTATGTCCTTCATTAATCCAAAAATTTTTTAAACCCCAAGCTGGTCCAACAATGGGATTGCCATCTGGTGTATAACAAATTGCTCCATTATAAACTTTTTTTACACCAACTTCTCCAAAAGCAGGAACTCTATGGATAGCGCCTTCAATGTGAGGAGCAAGTCTATCTAAATCCTCTTGGAATAATTCATACTCAGAATGATCTGAAGGTCCGTCTACATAGCAACATGGGGCTCCTTTTTCATAAGGTCCTAAAATTAATCCGCCCGCTTCTTCTCTCATATACCATTGAGTATCACTGTCTCTAAGTACGCCCATTTCAGGAAGACCTTCATTTTTTCTTTTTTGTATTTCTGGATGAGGCTCTGTTACAATATACTGATGTTCAACTGGTATTACTGGTAAGTCTAAACCAACCATCTTTCCAGTTTGTCTAGCAAAATTTCCAGTACAAGATATGACATGTTCACATTCAATGTTACCCTTGTCAGTTTCAATAACCCAAGAATTTTTTGTTTGTTTTATTCCTACAACTTTTGTATTTCTATAAATTTCTGCGCCCTTGTTTCTTGCTCCTGTTGCAAGCGCCTGAGTAAGATCGGCTGGTTGAATATATCCGTCTTCAGGATGTTGTATTGCTCCAATTAACCCATCTGTATTACATAAAGGCCAAATTTCTTTTACTTGATCTGGTGTTAAAAAATTAACTTTAACACCAATAGTTTTAGCAACTCCAGCATATTGATGATATTCATCCATTCTTTCTTTTGTGCTAGCTAATCTAATATTTGATACAACGCTAAATCCCACATTTTTTCCAGTTTCTTCTTCTAATGTTTTGTATAAATTTACGGCATATTTATGCAGTTGGCCCACTGAATAACTCATATTAAACAAAGGTAATAAACCTGCTGCATGCCATGTTGATCCCGAAGTTAGTTCTTTTCTTTCAATTAAAACAACATCTGACCAGCCTTTTTTCGCTAAATGATAAAGAGCGCTTACACCAACTACTCCACCACCTATAACTGCGACTTTTGCTTTAGATTTCATTTATTTTTAATCCTAGACTTTTTTTTTATTGCCTGTAAACCCTTAAACGTTAATATTTGTTAGGTCAATCATGGGAAAACAACTAATTCAATTATTTTGTGTAATTTTTGCAATATTTTACGTTAAACAAATAAGTGCAAATCAAAATGATATAACTCTAAAGCAATTGGTATTGGGAGGTAAAGAAGAGTTTCATTTAAGAATTCTAGAGGCAATACCTGAAAATGGTCAAATCACAACTGGATCTAATGATGCAGAAAATGTAATTATTGAATTCTTTGATTATAAATGTGGTTATTGTGTAAAAATGCATCCAGAATTAATAGATATTGCAGAAAAAAGAGATGACACTAAAGTAGTCTTTCTTCAACTTCCTATATTAAGTGAGTTTTCTGCAAAACTATCTAGATTAGTGCTTGCAGCAAATTATCAGGATAAAGGTTTTGAATTACACAATGCTATATTAACTCAAAAAGGATCTATTACGGAAGAAAAGGTTGCAAAAATTATAGAAGAATTGGAAATTGATACTAAAAAGATTAAAGAAGACCTTAATAGAACTGAAATTGAAGATTCTTTACATCTTACATCTTTTATTGCACAAGCAATAGGAGTAAGAGGAACTCCAGCCGTATTTATTAATAACGAATTCAATCCTGGATATGTTCCAAAAGATATTGTTGAAAAATTATTGAAATAAACGCCCCCAATTAAATATTAGGAGCGTTTGAATATTTTTAATCTTTAGTAACTTCGCGCGTATTAGGATTATGGGATTCAGTAAAAGGTATTGACACTACTTCTGCATCTACTGGAGTTCCTGGCGTATCAGCATACATATCAGGAAGATGGACTTTAAATTTCTGACCAATCTTACCAATTGGAAAACCATTAGCATTTAATGTTCCTTCAAAAGGCACATAACCCATTGCAATATTTCTTTTTTGTTCAGGATGGTACCATGGTGAAGTTATGTATCCACAAGGATCTCCTCCTCCTTCAGGAGAAACTAACCAAAAATCTGGAGCGTATTCCTCTATAGGCTTTCCTCCTAATACCATTCCTACCAACTGAAGTTTGTAAGGTTTATTTCCTGCTTTTAATTCTGCTTTCATTTTTTCTAGAACTTCTTTACCTACATAATTAGCGGTTTTATTCCATTCACCTTTTCCTGAAAGAGATACCTGATAACCTAAATTACATTGAAAAGGATTATGTTGATTGTCCATATCTTGTCCCCAAGATAAAATTCCAGCTTGGATTCTTCTATGATGAGCAGGAGCTATAACCATTAAATTATGTTTTTTTCCTGCATCCAAAACAGCATTCCACATATCGTCAGCATACAAAGTAGAATTTCTCAAATAAATTTCAAAACCCGCTGCTCCTGAAAAACCAGTTTGTGAAATAACGCATTCCCTACCTCCAACTTTTACTTCAGCTAAGCCATAAAAAGGCATAGCATCAATATCTACTTGGTCACCAACTAAGTCTTTCATTAAGGCATGCGCTTTTGGACCTTGAATTTGAACTGGCGAAACATCAATTTCATCAATAACAACGTCAAACTTTTTATCATGATTAACACCTTGCAAATATAAACCAATATCTGAATCAGAAAGTGAAAACCAAAATTCATCTTTAGCTATTCTTAAAAGAATAGGGTCATTCAAAACTCCCCCCATGCTGTTACATAAAATTACATATCTCGCTCTCATTGGAGAAATTTTTGTTGCATCTCTTGTTATTACATAGTCAGTAAAAGCCTCTGCATCTGGACCTTTTACCATAATTTGTCTTTCGACTGCTACATTCCACATTGTTACGTGATTCATTATAGCTTCATACTCTACCATAGCACCGCCATCTTCAGGCTTTACATAACCTCTAGGATGATAAACTCGATTATAAACCGTTGCTCTCCAGCAACCTGCTTGCATAGATAGATGCCAGTAAGGTGATTTTCTAACACGTGTTGAAATCAACATTTGAACTGGGGTTGGGCCACTTTGTCTAAGGTTATAAGGTACCCTTCGATCAGACTGGTCAACTGATGTTACATGTTTTATCATGTTTTTACTCCATAAACTTTTTGTTTTAATATTAATTGCTTGTATTAAAGTATCCCACAACACGCAAATAAAGATACTCGTTATCGAAAGTTATAATTGCTGGCAATAGCAATCTTTAGGAAAGGTAAAAAAATAGTTAGTAACTAAGAGTTGGCCTAAAGCTGAATTTTCTTAATTTTACCTTTATTTGGACCAATTGAAGACAATTTGTAATTCTATTTATTACATATGTTTAAAATAACTATTTTTACTCTTTTTATTCTTGCTGTGCTTTCAGGCTGTTCAGCAGATTATAAAAAATTAAGCCAAAATTCTTATTCAAGTGAAAGTAAGTTTAATGAAACTTTAATTAAAGAATATAAAAAACTAGCTGAATTTGAAGCTGAAGAAATGCATGATTGGAATTCAGCAAAATTATACTCAATAAAAGCAATAAAATCTTACGAAGGAAAATTAATTAAGCCAGAGCCTATCAATAATAGAAATATTAAAGATGAACATAAAAATAATTTATTGAAAGCGTATGAAAATTTATTAGTAGTATATGAACAATCTTTAGAAAAAGATCCTATAAATTTGGCTTTAGCTATTACATCTCTAGACTGTTGGGCTGAACAACAAGAAGAAGGCTGGCAAATAGATCATATTGAAAAATGTAAATCTCAATTTATCAAATCTACAAATGAAATTTATATAAATTTAAAAGATGAAAAACTTATTAAAGATCTTGAAAATAAAAGTAATAAAACTATTGATTCATTACAACAAAAAGAAATAGAAAAAATTGTCTACTTTGATTTTGATGATTATATGTTGTCAGAAGAAAAGATAACTGAAATAAAAAAAATAATTAGGCAAAATATTAATAAAAAATATATTATTTTAGGACACACTGATACAAAAGGTTCAAAAGAGTATAATTATAAATTATCAAAAAAAAGAGCAATGGTGATTCAATCTATATTAATAGATTATGGAATTAGTCAAAGTAATATACTCATTTACCCTAGAGGAGAGAATAAACTAGCGGTCTTTACCCCTGATGAAACTCCTCATCCAGCAAATAGAAGAGCTGTTATTAACATTACTTATTAGACTTCATAATATAATTAAATTAGTATATAGAATACATCTTTATATGTATTCTAAAACAACTAAAAAAATTAACATAACTGTAAAACCTTTTTATTTAGAAGATCAGTCAGATCCTGAAGATAATCATTATGTTTGGGCTTATCAAGTTACAATTAACAATAATGGAGTTGATACAGTGCAATTAAAAAATAGGCGATGGAAAATAATGGACTCTTCTGGTAAATCTCGTGAAGTTAAGGGTGAAGGTGTAGTTGGGGAACAGCCAATATTAAAACCAGGTCAAAAATTTGAATATACAAGTGGAGCGCCATTAACCACCCCATCAGGTTTTATGTCAGGTCATTATGAAATGATAGGTAAAAATGGCAATGAATTTGATGTAGAAATACCACTTTTTTCACTTGATAGTCCATTTGAAATAAAGAATATCAATTAATTAAATAAATGAGTGATTTTAGACCAGTACTTTACGTCATAGGTGTTTTACTTTGTTTAACATCCTTAGCAATGAATTTACCAATGATAATTGATCTTGCATATGGTCACAGAGATTGGCAAGTTTTTTTAGTTTCAAGCATTTTCACTTTAATAATTGGAATAATTTTAATCTTTTCCTTTAATAATCCAATAAAAAAAATTGATATCAAACAAGCTTTTCTTCTTACTGTTTTATCTTGGATATCAATTTCTTTATTTTCTGCAATCCCATTTATGTATTGTGAAACTCAACTTACTTTTACAAACTCATTCTTTGAATCAATAAGTGGAGTAACAACAACAGGTTCAACTGTAATTATTGGTCTTGATAATTTGCCCAAAGGAATACTTTTGTGGAGATCATTACTACAATGGTTTGGGGGTATCGGAATTGTAGTATTAGCTTTATCTATATTGCCGATGCTTAGAGTTGGAGGTATGCAGTTATTTCATCTTGAAAGTGATGATCCATATGAAAAAACTTTGCCTAAAATATCAAAATTTATATACGAAATATGTATTTTATATTTATTACTAACAATCATTTGTGCATTATTATATTTTTTATCTGGTATGTCTTGGTTTGATTCCATTACACATTCTATGACAACTTTAGCTACTGGTGGCTTTTCAACTTCTGATCAGTCTTTTTCTAAATTCAATTCAAATTCCATTGAATGGATATGTATAACATTTATGATATTGGGAAGTCTTCCATTTGCGCTTTATTTAAAGAGTCTTCACGGAAATATAGGTTCGCTATTTCGCGATGATCAGATAAAATTATTTTTTAGTATAATAATTTTCTTAATTTTTTCAATGACTCTATGGCTTATAATTATATCAAATCAGTCTATTATGACATCAATAAGAGAATCGTCTTTTAATATAATCTCAATTTTAACTGGTACTGGTTATAGTAGTACAAATTTCAATCTTTGGGGAAGCTTTGGATTAATTGTTCTTTTTATAATTATGTTTATTGGTGGCTGCGCAGGTTCTACAACAGGAGGAATAAAAATTTTTCGTCTTCAATTATTGTTGGGCGCAGGAAGAACTCAAATTAAAAAACTTATTCAACCACACGGGGTATTCGTGACAACTTTTAATAAAAAAACTATCAAAGAAGATGCTTTTACATCCGTTATGGGATTCTTTTTTTTATATATTGCTCTTTTTTCCCTTTCGGCAATGTTATTGGGATTTATGGGTATAGATTTTTTAACAGCTATATCTGCCTCAGCATCTGCAATTTCAAATGTAGGGCCAGGATTGGGAGATATAATTGGACCTTCAGGAACTTATAATCCTTTGCCAGATCCGGCCAAATGGGTTTTATCACTTACTATGATAATAGGAAGATTAGAAATATTTACTTTTCTTGTTTTATTTTCAAAAAATTTCTGGAGAACTTAAAAATTATAAAATAAATTCACCTAAATATTCTCGACTCATTTGATCAGCTTTTAAAGTAAAATCTTCTAATCCTTTATAAACTAATTGTTCTAAAATTTTCTCTTTCTCGTATAAAGAAATTAAAGTATTAGAGGTTACTGTTCTTTTAGATTGAATTTCGGTGAAGGCAAGTAGATTGTCTGAATCATCATAAAGAGAAAACATTGCAAAATAAGTTAGTTCAAATTTAAGTTCCTGTGATTTTTTTATTATACCGGCTATCTTTTCAGCAGATTCAACATTAGTCTCAATAATTGATGCATCTTTAATTTCAATAATTAATTTATTTTCAACACCAAATCCGATAATATTATTTTTTACCCAATTAATAAGTCTTTCAGATGGACTGGTTTCCATTGTGTGATCAACAAAAGAATCTTCTAAACTAATTTTGTATTCATTTTTAATTTCTATACTATTACTTAAAAAAGTTAATTTTTTAAACTCGGAATAATCAAACTCTACATTTTTAATAATGTCACTAGATTGACAAGAAACTAAGAGGTAACAAAAAATAATATAAAAAAATAATTTTTTCATTTAAACATTGTTTATTAATTATAAATATAAATTTCAACTAGATACAATAACTAAGCTTTTAATTTATAGCCACTTTTAAACATTAGAAAGCAGCAAAAAAACAATAAAATATTTAAAACTATAAGAAAAAAAGCTCCTTGTAAAATTGGTGCGTCAGATGTACCAATAAAAGCATATCTAAATCCATCAATATTATAAAAAAAAGGGTTAACTGAAGATAATGCTCTCCAAAAATCAGGTAAAAGATTGATTGAATAAAAAGTTCCAGATAAAAAAGTAAGAGGCAAAACAATAAAATTATCTATACCTTGTTGTTGATCCCATTTATCAGCCCAAATACCTACCATAGTTCCCAAACATGCCATCATCATTGATCCCATTAATATATAAAAAGTTAGAACAGTATAAGAATATATATTTAAAGGAATAAAAAAAAGTATGCCAATATAAGTTGCAAAACCACATATTACACCCCTAGTAATTGAACCTAAAACATAACCCAAAGTTAGTTCAAAATTATTCAAGGGTGCCATTAATATATCGATGATATTTCCTTGAAATTTTGCTTGTCCAATTGAAGAAGCTGAATTGCTAAAAGCATTTTGCAATATTGTCATCATTATCAGGCCTGGGGCAATAAATTCACTAAAAGGCACTCCAGAGATAGTTTTAAGAGAATTACCCAATGCCAATGAAAAAACTGCCAAAAAAAGCAATGAACTTATGACTGGTCCTATAATTGTTTGCATTCCTACTTTAATAAATCTTTTAACTTCTCTAGTATAGAGTGTCCATATTGGTAAAAATGAATAATTCATAATTATGATCCTTAATAAAGATAATTTAAAAAAATATGCATTAAACTATCTTAATAGATATGCTTCGTCAAAAAAAAATTTGGTAATAATTCTTTCAAGAAAAATCAAAAAACAATACCCTTTAGACGAAAAATTTAAATTTATTATAAGCAGAATTATAAATGATCTAGAAAGCGATAACATCTTAAATGATTTAAAATTTGCTAATTCTCTAGCTTATAATGATTTAAGAATTGGAAAATCAAAAAGATTTATACAATATCACTTAATTAGAAAAGGTATAAAAAATGATGATATTAGAACGGTATTAGAAAATCTTGAAGAGGAATTTCCAGAATTTGAAATGGAGTCTGCAATGAAATTTGCAAAAAAAAAGAAGTTAGGTAAATATGGAAATTCTGAAAATGTAAAAAAAGATTTATCTAAAATGATAAGAGCGGGATTTAATTATGAAATAATAAAAAAGATATTATTTTGATAAATTTATAAATACATCGAAATTATATAAGTTAAATAAATGCTTAAACTAATAATACCATATAATCTGTTTAATTTTTTTAACAAAAACATAAATAGAAAAATAAAAATAGTAACAAATGTCATAAAAAACAAATCATAATTAGCGACTATATCTGGAATTTTGAAAGATTCTAAAAATGTAGAAATACCCAATATTCCTAAAACATTATATATATTTGAACCTAATATATTACCTAATGCAAATTCAACTTTTTTTCTCATTGCTGAGTAAACACCCACAATAAGTTCTGGTAATGAAGTGCCGAATGCAACTAGAGAAACCCCTATAACAGATTTAGGAACACCAATATTTTCTGCTATTTTTACTGCAGAGGATATAAAAATTTGTGATCCAATCATTAAAAAAATTAATCCTATCAATATAAATAAAGATGAAAAAAATAATGAATATTCTTTTAGATCATTTAAGTCAGAAACACCTAATGACCCGGCTTTAATTTGATAGAGCATAATTAAGACTAATAATAGTAAAAAAGATATTCCTACATAGTAATTAAATTCAAAAGAGAAATAAGCAAATAAGATTAGTGTTAATGCTATTATTAAATTAATTCCTATTTGGTTTATTTGATTATTATTAATTGCTAAGATAGGACAAAAAAGTACAGTCATGCCCATTATAAGAATAATATTTGCGATGTTGCTGCCCACAATTGTGCCCACTGCTAAATCAGTATAACCATTCTCAATAGCAATAAGACAGTTAGCTAATTCTGGTAATGATGTTCCAGCTGATATTACAACTATACCAATTGCAAAAAGTGATACTTTAAATTTTTTTGCTAAGCTTACTGAACCTCTTATTATTCCTTCTGCTCCAAAAGAAAATAAAATTAATCCCATTAAAAGAAAAAAATATTCCACAATCTAACCTTAAAATTTATTATTTTTATATAAATAATTTTTTTAAATAATACATTAATTTATTTAATAAATTGCAAAAAATAAGCTAGTTTGAATAAAAATAATAAAATAAAACTTTAAAATGGAAAATTTTGACTACATTGTAATTGGAGCTGGTTCAGCTGGATGTGTGTTAGCTAATCGTTTAACTGAAGATGGAAAAAATAAAGTTTTATTGATAGAAGCAGGAGATAGAGATAATTATCCTTGGATACATATTCCCGTTGGCTACTTTAAAACAATGCATAATCCAAAAGTTGATTGGTGTTACAAAATAAAAAGTGATCCTGGACTAAACGGGAGAGAGATGAATTTTCCAAGAGGTAAGGTGTTAGGAGGTAGTTCCTCAATTAACGGATTATTATACATTAGAGGTCAATCAAATGATTATAATTATTGGAGACAGCTTGGAAATGTTGGTTGGTCTTGGGAAGATACTTTGCCATATTTTAAAAAAGCTGAAAATCAAGAAAAAGGAGAAAATGAATATCATGGAATTGGTGGGCCACTATCAGTAAGTGATCAACGAATAAAATTAAAACTACTTGATATTTTTATAAATGCAGCAGAAGAAAAGGGTATACCACGATGCAATGATTTTAATACAGGTAAAAACGAAGGATGCGGGTATTTTCAGGTTACCGAAAAAAATGGTTTAAGATGCAGCACTGCTGTAGGATATCTTAATCCTGCAAAAAAAAGAAAAAATTTAAAAATTGAAATTAAAGCTCATATCAATAAAATCTTATTTCAAAATAAAGTTGCAAAAGGAATAACATATTGGCAAGACAATCAACTTGTAACAGCAAAATGTAACAAAGAAGTTATTTTATGCGCTGGCGCTATAGGATCGCCTCAAATACTCCAAGTTTCAGGAATAGGTCCTGCTGAATTATTAAATAAGCATGGAATAAGTATCATTAAAGAGGCTGATGGTGTTGGTAAGAATTTACATGATCATTTAATGTTAAGACCAGTATATAAAATCAAAAATATTTATACTTTAAATAAATTATATCACAGTAATTTTAGAAAATTTATAGCTGGCATGGAATATATATTTTTTAGAAGTGGTCCGCTAACTATGGGGGCAAGTCAATTGTGTTGTTTTGCAAAAAGTGATCAAACTAAAGAAACCCCAGATTTAGAATTTCATGTAGCACCAATGAGTACTGATAACTTAGGTTCTGGTTCACTTCATAAATTTCCAGCTTTTACTCCTACTGTGTGCAATGTTAGACCTACAAGTAGAGGTAGTGTAGAAATAATGAGTAATGACTCCCGGAATTATCCAAATATCACAATGAATTATTTATCAACATATGAAGATAAAAAAGTAGCTATTAAATCTATTAAAATCACTAGAAATATAGTTTTGAAAACAAATGCTTTTAAACCCTATGAACCTGAAGAGTTGAGGCCAGGTTTACAATTTAATGACAATGAAATTATAAAAGAAGTAGGAAAATTTGCAAATACTGTTTTTCATCCAGTTGGTACATGTAAAATGGGAAACGATAATTTATCTGTAGTTAATGATAGATTAGAAGTTCATGGAATAAAGAATCTTAGAGTAGTGGATGCTTCAATAATGCCCCACATTACTTCTGGTAATACTAATGCCCCTACTATCATGATAGCAGAAAAAGCATCTGATATGATTTTAAAAAATTAGATTAATTAATAAAAAATTCTTTATTTTGTCCGGATAAATTTAATATTTTTTTACTTAATTTTTCATATGCCTTAGTTTCAATTTGTCGAATTCTTTCTTTGCTAACGCCTATTTTTTTTGATAAATTTTCAAGAGTCAAAACTTGATTATGAAGTTTTCTTTTAACTATCTCTTGTTCTCTTTTATCTAATGATTTTAATGCTTTGTGTAACCATTGACTTCTAGTTTTATTATCCCTCATAGCAGAAATTATGTCTTCAGGGTTAGGTGAATCATCAACTAAATTTGACATAAAATCGTTATCAGATTCATCATTGTATTTCTGATTTAATGATTGATCTCCTAATGTTAGTTTAGACTCCATTTCGCTAACAACTTTATTTTTTATTTTTAAAGACTTAGCAAGAAAATCAACCTGCTTATCTGACATAAATCCATTACTATTTTTTAAAATTTTATTTTTCATTGCATTTAAACCAAAAAACAATGATTTTTGAGCTGCAGTTGAAGCTATTCTTACTATTGACCAGTTTTTTAAAACATATTCTTGCATTGCAGCCCTTATCCACCATGATGCATATGTAGATAATCTTAAGTTTTTTTTAAGATCAAATTTGTCAAGAGCATGCATTATAGCTATAACTCCTTCATTGACCAAATCCTCAAATGGGACTCCATATCTTGAATATTTTTTAGCATAAGACATCGGCATACGTTTATAAGCACGAATGATTGTATTCAAAGATTTTTTATCTTTGTTATTTTGCCAATTTTTTATTAACGTGTATTCTTCTTCTTTAGAAAGAATTTTCGAACTGTTGTTCATTGCGAATTAATAGATTAAAAATATTAGAGTTTAAATACAATTATATAATTTATATTATTAGTAATATTTATTAATAATTTTTAAAAATTAATTTTTTAGACTAAATTTATTTCATCAAACCACTTTTCCATATCATTTACGGTTTGATTTGTAGGAACAATTAATCTAACCCTTTTATCATCTTCGTTTAAAACACTAGAAAAAATTTGATTCTTTATTGCCTTATCAACAATCTTATAAACACTTGATTGATTCATGCTCAAGCTTACTCCACTTACAACTTTATTAACTAAATCTTGCTTAGATAGATTGGTATTTAAGTAATAACTCTTCATAACCTCGGTAATTACCATACACCCTGTAGGTGATGACATTATTAAATCTACACTTGGATTTCTTCTGTTTATCGTATTATTGAAAAAAGAGATTAATTTTTTTGAAGATTTTAAGTAAAAATCCTTCTTATTTTCATCTTCGGATTTTTTATCTTTTTCACTTAAAATTTGATTATTCATTTTTTCTTTATATCCTATTTCTCTGATTTAATTAATATTTTTTTAATTTACTTATTGCAAAACATAAAATTAGACATAAATCTAAATTATGTCAGACAAAATAGTAGTAATTTTAGGTGGCAGTGGTCAAATAGGATCATCCATAGCCCAATCTCTTAGTGGTAATTACAAGCCTTTTTTAATTGGAAGAAACTCAGATAGGCTGAAAAAAATTTCTTCACATTTATTATGTAATTATTCAGAAGGTGATATAAATGATATGGAATCCATTGAAAAATGCTTTAAAAAGATCGATGGTAAAATTTGTGGATTTGCTTATTGTATAGGTTCTATAGATTTGAAATCGATTTTTAACGCTTCAAAAAAAGATTTTTTGGAAAGTTATAATATTAATTTAATAGGAGCTATAGAAAGTCTCAAATTAATATTAAGCCAATTAATTATTAACAAAGGTTCAATATTATTTTTCTCAACTGTAGCTGCAAAAAAAGGTTTTATTAATCATTCAATAATTTCATCTTCTAAAGGTGCTATTGAGGGGCTGACTGTGTCTTTGGCAGCTGAACTTTCTCCTAAAGTTAGGGTTAATTGTATATCTCCAAGTCTTGTAAATTCAGGGATGAGTAAGAGAATTATTAGCAATCCAAAAATTGAGGAGGGAATTGCAAAAAAACATCCGATTCCAAGAATTGGTCAGGGTAGTGATTTTGGACCATTAGGTGCAATGTTATTAACTGATAAAAGTTCTTGGATTACTGGGCAAATCTTTAATATTGACGGTGGTAGATCAACAATTAGTAAATAAATTTATTTTCAAGACCTTTTTTTTTATTTATTGTTTATTATATAATTTAATTAAAGCAAATTATTATGAAGAAAAAAATTTTTATAACAATAATTCTGACAATACTTGCATCGCCAATAAATGTTTTAGCTGATTCTCGTCTGGATGAAATTCTTCAAAATGGAGTTTTAAAAGTTGGAACAACTGGCGACTGGAATCCAATGACTATAAAAAATCCATCAACAAATGAATATGAAGGATTTGATATTGACATTGTCAAGGAACTTGCAAAAGATATGGGTGTAAATATTGAATTTATTCCTACAGAATGGAAAACCTTAGTGGCAGGTATAACTTCTAATAAATATGATATGTCAACAAGTGCTTCACTAAATACAAAAAGAGCTTTAGCAGCGGGATATTCAAATTCCTATTTAAATTATTATCAAGTTCCATTAACACTGAAAAAAAACTTAAGTAAATTTAGAGACTGGGATGATATAAATAATGAAGATGTAAAATTTGCAGTAACATTAGGAACAGTGCAAGAACAAATGGCAAAAGATTTTTTTCCTAATGCAAAAATTACTTCCATTGAGTCTCCTGCAAGAGATTTCCAAGAAGTGTTGAGTGGAAGGGCTGAAGTATCTATGACATCTAATATTGAAGCTGCAGCTCTTGTTAATCAATATGATCAACTAGCAATAATACCTGTTAAAGAACAAAGAAACCCCACCCCACTTGCTTGGTTACTGCCTCAAAATGATCAAGTGTGGATAAATTATATTAATCATTGGATTGAGTTAAAAAAATCTCATGGATTTTTTGAAAATATGAAGACTAAATGGAATCTTCAAACTCAATAAAAACTTGAGTTATAAATTAATATTCTTTTTACTTTCAAGTTTATTATTATCAAGCTGTTCTTCTAATTATAATTGGGGTTGGTATATAATAAATCCTTTTTTAGATAGTGGCTCTACAAATATTGCTTTCTTAGTTAGCGGTTTATATATCACTATTCTAATTTCATTTTTCTCTATATTAATTTCATTATTTTTGGGTTTTGTTATTGCAATTACAGGTTTAAGCAAGAACAAATATTTATCATTATTCAATAGAATTTATGTTGAGATAGTTAGATCAATTCCACTTCTTGTCTTACTTTTATGGGTTTATTATGGACTGCCAATTTTAGTTGGATTAAGTTTAACTCCATTTTTGGCAGGTATAGTATCTCTTGCAATAAGCGATTCAGCTTTTGAAGCAGAAATTTTTAGAGCGGGAATCTTATCAATTCCTAAAGGTCAACATGAAGCCTCAAAATCCTTAGGCCTCAACTCATGGCAGAGAATGAGATATATCATTTTTCCTCAAGCATTAAGATTTATTTTACCTCCTATTGGAAACCAATTTGTATATATCATTAAAATGAGCTCTTTAGTTTCAATTGTAGGTTTGGCAGATTTAACAAGAAAAGCTAATGAGTTAGTTGTAACAGTGTATAGACCTCTTGAAATATATACATTTTTAGTTTTAGAATATTTGTTATTAATAATTATTATGACGTATTTTATTAGATTATTAGAAAAAAAATTATCAAAATATTAATTTAATAATATACTTTGAGCAAATATAAACCAGAAGCTGGAGCTGTGGGGCCAGCATTCTCACGTTTTGCTTTTTTGATTATTGATTTAATATCTTCTGGTTGTATTTTTCCTTCACCTACTTGAATTAAAGTACCCACCATTATTCTGACTTGGGAATGCAAAAAAGACTTTGCTTTTATATAAATTTCTATTTTATCATTAATCTTTTTAATCTTTATTTGATCAATATTTTTAATAGCAGTTTTAGATTGGCAATGAGCTGAGCGAAAAGCATTTAAATTATTTTTTCCTATGAACAATTTTGCCGCGCATTTAATTTTTTTTAAATCTATTTTTTTATGTAATACCCATGCTAAATCTTTTTCAATTGTTAGTGGGGCTCTTCTATTTATAATTTTATATAAATATTCTCTTTTTTTTGCAGAAAATCTTGCATGAAAATCTTTGGTTGTTTTCTTAGCGTCAAGAATTGAAATAGATTCTGATCTTAAATAACTATTTAATCCATCTCTAATGGTATCTTCAGATAAATTTTTTTTTAAATCAAAATGAGCCACTTGACCTAAGCCATGAACACCAGCATCAGTTCTTCCAGCTGCAAATATCTGTCTTTTTTCACCAGTCAGTTTTTTAATAGAATTTTCAATGACCTCTTGAATTGATTTGCCATTTTCTTGTTTTTGCCAACCTACGTAATTAGCTCCTTTATACTCAATTAAGATTTTAAATCTCGTCATATCTTAATGAATTTGATCGCCAACTTTAAAATCAAAACCTCTTATAAATTGATTAATATTCATTATTTTTTTTCCTTCTCTTTGAATCATTATTGGCTTTATCGATCCATCCTCGCAACCTATGTCTAAATTATTAGATAGTATTGTAGATTTATTTCCCATAAGCGAATTAGTTTCACATGATAAAATTTTAATTTTTTCTCCTTTAAATGTAAACCAAGCTCCAGGTTTAGGAGAAAAAGATCTTACAAAATTGTAAATTTCTTTTTTATTTTGAGAAAAATTAATTTTTCTATCTTGGCTAAAAATTTTCTTTGCATATGTAGCCTGACTATCATCTTGTTTTTTTAGCGAAATTTCTTGTTTTAAATATTTAGGCAAAGTCGCTAGAAGCAAATCAATACCAAGACTATTTAAATTTTTCTGAAGATCTTCTTTGGTTTCAGTATTTGATATTTTAAATTTGATTGAATTTAATATTGGACCACAATCAAATTTTTCATTTAATCTAAATATTGTTACCCCTGTCTCACTATCACCACTCATTAAAGAATGCTCAATAGGTGATGCTCCTCTCCATCTAGGCAAAAGTGACAAATGAATATTGATACAACCTAATTTTGGTATATTTAAAAATTCTTTTGGTATTAACATTCCATAACCCATAATTATTGCCACATCAATTTTCAAATTTTCAAATTTATTTATCTCATTTTGATCTTTTAATATTTCAGGAGTAAAACAAGGTATATTTTCTACTATGCTTAAATTTTGTACAGGAGTATTTTTTAAATCCATACCTCTATCTTGTCTTTTTGCAGGTTGAGTATAAACAGCTATAATATTATAATGATTTTTAATAAGTGCACTTAAATATTGAGCAGAAATGTTTGGTGTACCCATAAAAACAATTCTTTCATTTTTCATAATTCACCATTTTTTTTCAACTTATTTACTTTTTTTAATAAAATATTTCTTTTAAGAGATGATAAATAATCTACAAATAATTTACCATTTAAATGATCTATTTCATGTTGAATTACTCTAGATTCATTGCCGGTAGCATTTTTTTCTATAATTTTACCTTTTTCATTTAAATATTTAAATTGAATTTTTTCTGGTCTTTCAATATCTGCAAATTGTTTAGGAATTGATAAACATCCTTCTTCCATAATAACTTTATTCTCAGAAAAACTTAAAATTTCAGGATTAAAAAGAGTATATTTTATATTCTTTTCATTTTGATATATATTTATTGTTATAATTCTTTTTAATTCTCCAATTTGTGGTGCTGCTAAACCTATCCCTGGAGCATCATTCATAATTTTAATCATTTTTTTTGATAGGGTTATTTCGTTATTGGATATCTCTTTTACGGGTAGAGATTTTTTTCTTAGTATCGGATTAGGTGTAATAAGAATTTCACTCATATAATTATAAATTATGTAATTTTTCTTCTTGCTTGAAATGCTGTATTTAACGTATTTTCATCAAGATATTGTACTTCTCCTCCAACTGGTAAACCTTGTGCCAACCTTGTTATCTCAATATTAAAATGCTCTATTTTATCCGCTATAACATGACTAGTTGTCTGACCCTCAGTAGTAGCACTTAAAGCTAATATTATTTCTTTATATTTTTCTTTTTTTACTCTTTTGATCAAATTATCAATATTTAATTCTTCAATACCAATACCTTCTATTGCAGAAAGAGCTCCTCCCAGAACGTGATATAAACCTCTATAAAATCCCGTTCTTTCAAATGCCCATAAGTCAGAAATATCCTCTATTATACATAGTGTATTTTTGTCCCTTCGCTTATCATTACAAATAGAACATGGATTAACTGTATCTATATTACCGCATAATTCACAATTCACTATTTTTTTAATTGCGTCTTGCATTGATGATAATAAAGGGTGTAAAGATTTATCTTTATGTTTTAATAAATGTAAAGCAATTCTTTGAGCCGAACGTTTTCCTAAACCTGGAAGTTTAGCAATAGAATTTATTAATTTTTCAACTTCAATACCAATCATTTAAAATGGAAGTTTAAAACCTGGTGGTAAGGGTATTCCACCCGTAACATTTTTCATTTCATCTGAAGCAGCTGTTTCTGCTTTTGCTTTAGCATCATTAATAGCTGCTAAAATTAGATCTTCAGTAATATCTTTTTCTTCTTCTTTCATCAAAGATTTATCAATATCTATTTTTTTGATCTCTCCCTTTGCATTTGCTTTTACCTTAACCATACCGCCACCAGATATGCCTTCAACTTCAATGGATTTTAATTTTTCTTGCGCTTCATTCATTTTTTTTTGAAGAAGTTGTGCTTGTTTCATCATATTTCCAATATTAGTCATTTCTTCTCCTGTTTTAAAATTTTCATCTTATTTTTTTGATTATCAGAATGTCCTTTTTTCTCTATTGAATGAATATTAGATCCTGGAAAAGTTGACAATATTTTTTTGATTTCAGGATAATTATTTATTTCTTCTAGTAATTTTTGTTTACGGATAACATCTTCTTCAGCAAGTGTTTTTCCTGTTTTATTATCTGATAAAATAACATTCCATATTCTTCCAGTCCATTTAGAAATAAGTGTTTTTATTTGTCTAGCAAAATTTTCATCATCAACATCTTCAAAATTTAAAACTACTTTTCCTTCTTCAAAGGAAATTTTTTTCACATTGTTATATAGTTTTGTAAATAAAATGGGTTCACGATATTTTTTAAACATTTCTACAAATTCACGATAAGATCTAATTTTTTTCTCTTCTTTTTTTTTTGTAATATCCTCTCTACCAGACTCAGAATTATTTAATATATCATGATTTTTTTGAACTGTTTTGTTTGAAATATTGTCTTCATTTTTTTTAATTATTTGATCTTTTGCATAATTTTGATCTACTTTTTTAATTTCTTTAATTAGTTCTGATGGTGGCGGAACATTAGATAAATGTATTAATCTAATAATTATCATTTCCGCTGTTTGTAAAGGAAAAGAAGATTGTTTTAAATCCTGGTGACCCCTAAAAAGCGCTTGCCAAAATCTTCCTAAAGTTGATATTGTTAAATTTAAAGACATTTCACTTCCTTTGTTTTTTTCTAATTCTGGAATATAAGGATCCTCTAAAATTGAAGGTAGAATTTTAATTTCAGATAAAAAATGTGTTATTCTTAGCATTTCTTCAAAAATCATTAAACAATCAGCACCTTGGGAATATAGAGACTTAAATAAAGTAAGTGATTCTTGTCCCATTCCTTTAAAAATTAAATCAATTAGATCATAAATTTTTCCTCTATCCGCCAAACCAAGCATTTTTACTATATCATCTGACTCAATTTTTTCAGTAGAGTTATTTTTTGATTGATCTAATAAGCTAATTGCATCTCTTACAGAGCCATCAGCTGCTCTTACTAATAAAGCTGCTGCATCTTTAGAAATTAAAATCTTTTCTTTTTCAGCAATTTGTAAAATATGTTCGATTAACTTTTCATTATTTACCCTAAATAAATCAAATCGCTGACAGCGAGATAAAATTGTAACTGGTATTTTTTGAACTTCTGTTGTTGCAAATAAAAATTTAATATGTGGCGGGGGGTCCTCTAAAGTTTTTAATAATGCGTTGAAAGCATTTTTTGAAAGCATATGAACTTCATCAATTATATATATTTTAAACTTACAGTTTGTGGGTTTGTATTTTACATTTTCAATAATTTCTCTTACATCGTCCACACCAGTTCTACTTGCTGCATCCATCTCAATCACATCCATATTTTTTTCTTCTAATATTGAAATACAAGAATCACAATCCCCACATGGTTCATAATTATTTGAGGTTAATTTCTCACAGTTTATAGTCCTTGCAATTAATCTTGCAGCTGTAGTTTTTCCCACGCCTCTGATACCCGTTAGAAGATATGCATGTGCTAATCGATTTAATTTAATTGCATTTGTTATAACGCTAATTAATGTTTCTTGACCAATAAGTTCAGAAAATTTTTTAGGTCGATATTTTCTGGCTAAAACTTGGTAATTATTAGTATCCATTTTAATAACTTATTTTAAACATTTATTAATTATAAAGGAAGGCATTATGACCCAAAAAACTTTGCTACAGATGCTTCCTTTCGGATCTGTCTGGGTTAACAGGTTTTTTGCCCACTCAGCCTTCCAATACCAATATATCATCATATAGAATAATTTTAACAAAGACTTATATAGCTTAGTGGATAAGATTATTTTTTTCTAAAATTGGCTGCTTTATACACACCTATTATATCACATTTTTTTGAATAAAACTTTAAATCATCAAGTGCTAATTTCACAGATGGGGTGTCAGGATGACCTTCAATATCTACATAAAATTGAGCAACATCAAATCCCTGAGGATGAATATAACTCTCTAATTTAGTAATATTTACTCCATTTGTAGCAAATCCTCCAAGTGATTTGTAAAGAGCTGCAGGAATACTTCTCACTTGATATATTATTGTTGTCATAATATCTTTTTCTTTGATATCAAATTTATTAAGTTCTTTACTCATTATAACGAACCTTGTGTGATTTGTATCTGAATCTTGAATATTTTCTTGTAAAATTTGCAACCTATACATCTCAGCAGCAAGTTTAGAAGCAACTGCCGCATCTTCAGTATTATTTAGTTTGGCAATTTCCTTTGCTGCACCTGCAGTATCCGCAGCAACTATCATAGAAACTTTTTTAGTTATTAAATTATTTCTACATTGTGCCAAGGCTTGCTCATGACTATGAACTCTTTTAATTGATTTAATTGAAGCATTTTTGCTAGCAAGTAAGCAATGTTTAATTTCTAGAAAATACTCACCTATTATTTTTAAACCTGAATCAGGTATGAGTCTCTGTGTATCTGCAACTCTTCCTGCTAAAGAATTCTCTATGGGAACAATTGCTCGATCTACTTTATTTTCTCTTACAACTTCAAACATTTCTTCAAATGTTTTGCAAGGTATAGACTCCGCATTAGGATAAATATTTTTTCCTGCTATTTCACTATAGGCACCTGATACACCTTGAAAAGAAAAATTTTTTATATTTTTATTCATTTTTTTTAATTTGCATTTCCAATTGCACTAAATCTTCTATTGTGTCTACACTTATTGCAACATTATTAACATACCCGACACCAATAGTTATATTATTTTCAATCGCACGCATTTGTTCAAGCTTTAGTTCTTTTTCTTTAGTTGTTTGGTTTAAATTTATAAATTTTTTAAGGGAAGCAGGTGAAAAACAATAAATACCTACATGATGATAAACAAAATCTTCATCATTAGATTTTCTGATTTTATAAAAATCAATAGCCTCTCCAATATTATTTTTTTTAATCCATTTTACTTTTGCTTTTGTAATATTCTTATTTTCTTTCTCACTATCTGAAGAAAAAGATGTAACTAAGGTAGATATATCATAACCTTGTGAAAAAATTTTATTTACGGTCAAAATGCTTTTAGTATCAATTAATGGCATATCACCCTGCAAATTTATTATACTGTCATATAATTCAAATTCTTTATCATTTTCTAAAGCAGCATATATTCTATCTGTCCCGGAAGGAATTTCAGGATCTGTTAAAATTGCCTCCCCACCAAAAGATTGAATACACTCAAAAACTTCTTTTTCGCAACACGCGACTAAGACTTTACCTAAGTTTGCTTCTTTTGCCTTTTCCCATACGTGAGCTATCATAGGTTTTTTATTTATCATGGCCATAGGTTTGTTAGGAAATCTTGTTGATGCCATCCGTGCAGGAATTACTATTATTGTCTTCATCGAAGAAATTAATTTGTAAAAAAGTAGTAAACTAATAAAAGATTTATTTTCATTATCAAAAAAATTCTATATATACTCTAGTAATATCATGTCTTTATTTGAAATTAATAAAATTATTGCTGCGATTATTTTTACTTTGGTTGCTATTTACATAATTAATAAAATTGGAAATATCATAATTAATCCAAAAACACCTGAAGAACAAGCTTATAAAATAGAAATTCCAGAAACTGAAGTTTCATCTAATGAAATTGCTGAAAGCACCGGAAAATCAAATATTGAACCTATATCTCTTCTTTTGAAAGACGCTTCTCTAGAAAAGGGTGAAAAATTAGCAAGTAAATGTTCTGCATGTCATAATTTTAAAAAAGGTGAGCCACACAAAATTGGTCCGAATCTTTTCGGAATTATTGATAGACCAATAGGTACATTAGATGGTTATGCTTATTCAAGTGAAATGGCTACTTTTGGTGATAAATGGACTTATGAAAATCTTGCAAAATTTTTGTATAAACCTAAAGATTATATAAAAGGTACTAAAATGAATTTTACTGGATTAAAAAAAGTTGAAGATAGAGCAAATATGGTGTTGTGGTTAAGAGAAAAGTCAGATGATTCTCCACCTCTTCCATAAAATGGATTATAAAATATGTTAAATAAATGTCCTAATGAATTTGTAATATTTATTGATCAACTTGCTGATCATTCAGAAAAAATTACAATGGAGTATTTCAGAAAAAATATTGAAATTGATGCAAAATCAGATGACACCCCAGTAACTATAGCTGATAGAAATTGTGAAATGAAAATAAGAGATTTAATTACAAATAAATATCCTGATCATAATATACTTGGAGAAGAATTTGAAAATAAAAATTTAAACAGTGAATTTACATGGGTGATTGATCCAATTGATGGAACAAGAAGTTATATTGCTGGTCATAAAGACTTTGGCACATTAATTGCTTTATTGCATAATAATATACCAATCTTAGGTATAATTAATTGCCCAGCACATAATGAAAGATGGTTGGGAAAAATAAATGAAGAATCTTCAATGAATGGTGAAGTTATAAGAACATCAAAAAATGACAAATTAGAAGACTGTTATGCTTTTACATCAGGATTATATTTTGAAGATGATAATTTTAAAAAAGTATATGATCAGTTAATAAAAAAAACAAAATACCATCGTTTTGGAGGCGATTGTTATATGTATGGAATGTTAGCATCAGGACTAATTGAAATTGTTGTAGAAGATACTTTAAAAGTTCATGATTATATGGCTTTGATACCAGTAATTGAAGGTGCAGGAGGGTGTGTTTCTGACAGATTTGGAAAAAAAATCAATTTAGAATCCGATGGAAGCATAGTGGCCTCTTCTTCAAAAATTATCCATAAAGAAGTGATTCAAATATTAAACTCATAGAAATTAATAAGTATGATGAGAAATATCGCTTTATCTATTTTGAATATATAATTTTAATTTACCTATTTAAGAAAAAAGATTATATTTAAAACAATGTATAAAATTATTATATCAATTTTATTTATTCTATTTTCTCACCCTACTTTTGCTGAAATAAATAAGTCACATGCAATAGCAATGCATGGTGAGCCAAAGTATAAAAAGAACTTTGAAAATCTTGATTATGTTAATCCTAATGCCCCAAAAGGAGGTAAGGTTATTTTTAGCTCTATTGGAAATTATGATACTTTTAATCCTTTTACACTCAAAGGTACTTCAGCTGACGGAATAGGAAATTTATTTGAAACATTAACAGTTTCAACAAGTGATGAAGCATTTACTGAATATGGTCTTATTGCAGAGTCAATTGAATGGCCTAATGACCGCTCGTGGGTTGCATTTAATTTAAGAAAAGAAGCAAAATGGCATGATGGTAAACAAATAACACCAGAGGATGTGATTTGGACTTTTAATACTCTCATGGAAAAAGGTCACCCGTTTTATAAATATTATTATGGCGATGTTTTAGAGGTTATAAAAGTAGATGATTTAAAAGTAAGATTTAATTTTAAAGGTAATACAAATTTAGAATTACCTCTAATTGTAGGCCAACTTCCAGTGTTACCAAAGCATTATTGGGAAAAAACTAACTTTGAAGAAACAACGCTTGAAATTCCAATGGGAAGCGGACCTTATAAGATTAAATCTTTTGACGCTGGTAGATCAATTACTTATGAAATAAACAATGATTACTGGGGAATTAATTTGCCAATTAAAAAAGGGATAGATAATTTTGCAACAATTAAATATGAATACTATAAAGATAGAGGTGTTGAACGAGAAGCTTTTAAATCAGGAGAAATAGATTTTTTTTCAGAAAATAGTTCTAAGGAATGGGCAACAAGTTATGACATCAATGCAGTAGATAAAAAATTAATTATAAAAGAGCTTATTCAACATGAAAATCCTCAAGGAATGCAAGCTTTTGCTTTTAATATAAGAAAAAATTTTTTCAAAGATAAAAACGTTAGAGAAGCTTTATCATATGCTTTTGATTTTGAGTGGACAAATTCAAACCTTTTTTATAACGCTTATCAAAGAACAAATAGTTTCTTTGAAAATTCTGAGTTGGCATCTACAGGAATACCTCAAGGTAATGAATACAAAATATTACAAAAATATAATATGAATTTTAAGATTCCAAAAGATGTATTTATAAAACAATATGAACCTCCAAAAACTAATGGGACCGGATACATAAGAAAAGAACTTTCAAAAGCTACCCAATTGTTAAAAAAAGCAGGATATGAAATAAAAGACGGAAATTTGTATAATAAAGAAACAAATAAAAAATTTGAATTTGAAATTCTTCTTGTATCACCAGCTTTTGAAAGAATAGTCCTACCTTTTAAAGATAATTTAAAAAAATTAGGAATATCGGTAAATGTACGAACAATTGATAGCTCACAATATCAAAAAAGATTAGAGAATTTTGACTTTGATATGATTGTATATTCTTTTCGTCAATCTTTATCACCTGGAAATGAACAAAGAAATTTTTGGGGCTCTGATGCTGCAGATACTAATGGGTCTAGAAATATTATTGGCATAAAAAACCCCTTGATTGATTCTCTAATAGAAGAGGTTATTGGAGCTAAAGATAGAGAAAGCTTAATTACAGCTACAAAAGCCTTAGATCGAATTTTACTCTGGAATCATTATGTAATACCACAATGGCATATATCTTCTTATAGAGTTTTATATTGGGATATTTTTGATAAGCCTCTTGTAAGACCAAAATACTCACTTGGAACAGATACTTGGTGGGTAGATGACTCTAAAATTAATAGCATTGATGAAAGAAAAAAATCTATTCAATAATAATTTCAAGTTTTTAGGAATTTAAAAAAATGACTGCGTATATAATTAGAAGACTACTACTAGTTATTCCTACTTTATTTGGTATCATGATTTTAAATTTTGCAGTTGTGCAAATTGTTCCTGGAGGCCCAGTTGAACAAATGATTGCTGAAATGACAGGAACAGCAGTAGAATCTACTGCAAGATTTTCTGGAAGCGATGAAAGTGAGGCATTAAATAATTTAAACTTAGAATCAAGCAATGATGGTAAATATAGAGGAGGACAAGGTTTAGATCCTGATATTATAAGAGAAATAGAGGTTATGTATGGACTAGATAAGCCAGCTCATATTCGTTTTTTTAATATGATTAAAGATTATTTAACATTTGATTTTGGTGAAAGTTTTTTTAGAGATCGTAAAGTTATAGAACTTGTATTAGATAAAATGCCTGTTTCAATTTCATTGGGTTTATGGACAACTTTATTAGTGTATTTAATTTCTATTCCCCTGGGTATAAGAAAAGCGATTAAAGACGGGAGTCGTTTTGACATAACTTCAAGTACTATTATAACTATAGGTTATGCAATTCCAAATTTCTTATTTGCAGTAATACTTATAGTTTTTTTTGCAGGAGGAAGATATTATGATTTTTTTCCACTTAGGGGATTAACATCAGATAATTTCAATGATTTAAGTTTTTTTCAACAAATTTTAGATTATTTTTGGCATTTAACCCTTCCTCTAATTGCGATGGTTGTAAGTGGTTTTGCTGGCTTGACATTATTAACTAAAAATTCTTTTCTTGATCAGATTAACCAACAGTATGTTATTACTGCAAGATCAAAAGGACTTTCAGAAAATAAAGTTTTATATGGTCATGTTTTTAGAAATGCTATGCTGATAGTTATTGCTGGCTTCCCATCAGCATTTATTGGAATTTTATTTTCAAGTTCTTTATTTATAGAAGTCATATTTTCTTTAGATGGTTTGGGATTATTAGGATATGAAGCCGCATTAACAAGAGATTATCCTGTTATTTTTGCTACATTATATTTTTTTTCATTACTTGGATTAATTATGGGGATACTAGGAGATGTAATGTATTCAATAATAGATCCGAGAATAGACTTTGAATCAAGAGATACATAAATGATTAAATTATCTCCATTAAATATAAGAAGATTAAAAAATTTTAATTCTAACAGAAGAGGTTTTTATTCTTTTTGGATATTTATTTTGCTTCTTATACTTTCATTATTTGCAGATTTTATAGCTAATGACAAACCTCTAATAATAAAATATGAAAACAAAATATTATTTCCGATATTTAAGACTTATCAAGAAACATATTTTAATGGAGATTTTGAAACTGAAGCAGATTACAGAGACCCATATGTAAAGAATTTGATAAATGAAAAAGGTTGGATGGTTTGGCCAATTATACCTTACTCGTTTGATACCATAATTAGAGATTTGGAAGTTCCCGTACCATCACCTCCAAGTGCAAAAAATTGGTTAGGTACAGATGATCAAGCAAGAGATGTGTTGGCAAGATTAATATATGGATTTCGAATCTCTGTTTTATTTGGATTAACCCTTACATTTTTTTCAATGATTTTTGGAGTAACAGCAGGTGCTATCCAGGGTTATTTTGGTGGAAATATTGATTTAATTTTTCAGCGATTTATGGAGATTTGGTCAGCAATACCAACATTATATGTTTTAATTATTCTTGCTAGTGTGGTTCAACCTAATTTCTGGTGGTTACTTTTAATTCTTCTTTTATTTAGTTGGATGGGGTATGTCGGAGTTGTTAGAGCTGAATTTTTAAGAGCAAGAAATTTTGATTATGTGAGAGCGGCTCGCGCATTAGGAGTCTCTAATATAACAATTATCTTTAGACACTTACTACCAAACGCAACTGTAGCTACAATTACTTTTTTACCTTTTAGTTTAAGTGCATCTGTAACAGCATTATCGGGTTTGGATTTTTTAGGTTTTGGATTACCTCCAGGTTCAGCTTCATTAGGAGAAATGGTTAATCAAGGAAGAAATAATTTACAAGCTCCGTGGCTTGGATTAACAAGTTTTTTTACTCTAGCAATAATGTTAAGTTTATTAGTTTTTACTGGGGAAGCTATAAGAGATTCTCTAGATCCGAGAAAAACATTTATAAATAAATGAATAATGTACTTGAAATAAAAAATTTACATATTGGGTTTAATTCCCAAAATATAAAAAATACTGCTGTGAAAGGAATAAACTTTGCGATTGAAGAAGGTAAAACAACCGCACTTGTAGGAGAATCTGGTTCTGGTAAATCAGTTACAGCATTAAGTATTCTTAAATTACTACCTTCAAATGCTTTTCACAATGAAGGAGAAATAATATTTAATAGTGAAAATCTTTTAAAACTTGATGAAAATGATATTCGTAAAATCAGAGGAAAATATATAACATCTATTTTTCAAGAACCAATGACAAGTCTCAACCCTCTACATACAATTGAAAAACAAATAACTGAAATATTAATGTTACATAATAAAGTAACATCCAAAGAAGCAAGTTTTATAATTATGAAATTACTTAATCAGGTTGGCCTAGAGGAATTAACAGGTAGATTGAAATCTTTACCCCATGAGCTTTCGGGAGGTCAAAGACAAAGAGTAATGATAGCTATGAGCATTGCGAATAAGCCAAAAATTTTGATAGCTGATGAACCCACGACAGCTTTAGATGTTACGATTCAAGATCAAATTCTTAATTTGCTAAAGACAATTCAAAAAGAGATGAAAATGGCAATGTTATTCATAAGTCATAATTTAGCTGTTGTAAGAAAGATGGCTGATTATGTTTGTATAATGAAAGATGGAGAAATTGTTGAGCAAAATGAAATAAATGAAATTTTTAAAAATCCAAAACATAAATATACTAAAGAATTAATTAGTGCTCAAGCAAAACAAAAGAATTACATAAATCAAAATAATGCATACGATATATTAAAGATTAAAGATTTAAGAGTTTGGTATCCAATTAAAAAGGGAATTCTAAGAAGAACAATA
>MDTG01179110.1_pt1 | contig 105847 bp, 83 predicted proteins | sample 811421 | NCBI WGS metagenome assembly MDTG01 (sample SAMN05326645, study PRJNA326480) | marine metagenome | isolation source: seawater | place: Pacific Ocean: South East | collected 2011 | reverse complement strand
GTTCACGCCGACCATGCCGACCTTGATCCGGTGGGCGAATTCGCGCGCCGCATCGCCGTCGCGGGTGAAGATCGCGGTGCCGTTGCCGTATTCATGGGCGTTGATCCAGCCCGCCGCCTGCTCGTAGCTTTCGGCACGGACCACCGACAGGACGGGTCCGAAGATTTCTTCTTTGTAGATGGTCATGTCGGTGGTGACGCGGTCGAACAGGGTGGCGCCGGTGAAATAGCCGTCCTCATAGCCCTGCAGGCGCAGATTGCGGCCGTCGACCACCAGCTCGGCGCCTTCGGCGACGCCCTGATCGATGTAGTTTTCCACCTTGTCGCGATGGGCGCGGGTGACCAGCGGGCCCATCTCGGCCTCGGGATCGGTGCCGGGGCCGACCTTCAGCGCCTGGATGCGCGGCACCAGCTTTTCGACCAGCGCATCGGCCGTGGCCTCGCCCACCGGCACCGCCACCGAAATCGCCATGCAGCGCTCGCCGGCCGAGCCATAGGCGGCGCCCATCAGCGCATCGACCGCCTGGTCCATATCGGCATCGGGCATGACGATCATGTGGTTCTTGGCGCCGCCCAGCGCCTGGCAGCGCTTACCGGCCGCGGTGGCGGTCTGGTAGATGTAGCGGGCGATGGGGGTGGAGCCCACGAAGCTCACCGCCTCGATATCCGGATCGGTCAGGATGGCGTCGACCGCTTCCTTGTCGCCCTGGACGACGTTGAACACGCCGGCCGGCAGCCCCGCCTCGGTCAGCCATTCGGCCAGCAGCAGGGCGGCCGAGGGGTCGCGCTCCGACGGCTTCAGGATGAAGGTGTTGCCGCAGGCCAGCGCCACCGGGAACATCCACATCGGCACCATGGCCGGGAAGTTGAACGGCGTGATGCCGGCCACGACGCCCAGCGGCTGGCGCAGCGCATGGCTGTCGACCTTCGTGCCGACATTCTCGGTCATCTCGCTCTTCAGCAGCTGCGGGGCGGCGGTGGCAAACTCGACCACCTCCATGCCGCGCTGGATCTCGCCCTTGGCATCCGAGAGCACCTTGCCGTGCTCGGCGGTGATCACCGCCGCCAGCTCGTCGATGCGCTCTTCCAGGATGTGCAGGAAGCGGTTCAGGATCCGCGCCCGGCGCAGCGGCGTGGTCTCGGCCCAGTCGGGGGCGGCCGCCTTCGCGGCCTCGACCGCGGCGCGGACTTCGGCCGCCGAGGCCAGCGCCACCTCGCCGCTCTGCTCGCCGGTCGCGGGGTTGAACGACGCCACCGTCCGCGCAGCCGCACCCGGCACCTGCCGGCCGCCGATGTAATGCCCGATCTTCCTGACCATCTCCGCTCACCTTCAGAAGGACGACACCGGCCGGGGGCGGCGGTGTTCTGGGATGGGGGTATGATTGCGGACGAAGCGGCGCACAGAAACCGGAGATATCGAGAAGCCGTTGTGCGATATTTGTAGCCTGATCCTGACGGAGTTTTCGCATCCGATGAACTGGGACCATCTCCGCGTCTTCCTCGCCATCGCCCGGCGCGGCCAGATTCTGGCCGCGGCGCGGGGGCTGGGGCTGAACCATGCGACCGTCGCCCGCAGGCTGGATGCGCTGGAAGCCTCGCTCGGCCAGCCATTGTTCGAACGCCGGCCTTCGGGCGCCACCCTCACCGAGGCGGGGGAGCGGCTGCTGGCGGCGGCGGAGCGGGTGGAGACCGAAATTTTCGGCATCGCCGAAGAGACCCGCGCCCAGGGTGCCGCCCCCTCGGGCGTGGTGCGGGTGGGGGCGCCCGACGGGCTCGGCACCTGGTTTCTGGCGGCCGAACTCGGCCGGCTGGGGGCCATGCATCCCGATCTGGTGGTGGAGCTGGTGCCGCTGCCGCGCACCTTCTCGCTGTCGCGGCGCGAGGCGGATCTGGCCGTCTGCCTGGACCCGCCGGCCGAGGGGCGGCTGCTGGTGACGGCGCTGGGCGACTATACCCTCGGGGTCTATGCCGCCCGGTCCTATCTGGAGCGCGCAGGCGTGCCCATGACGCCCGAAGATCTGGCCGGCCATGTGGTGGTGACGGGGGTGGAGGATTACGCCTATGCCTCGTCGCTGGATTACGGCCAGGCATTGACGCGGTATGGACAGCGCGAGTTCCGCTGCGCCGGCGTGGTCGGGCAGATGGCGGCGATCTGCGCCGGGGTGGGCATCGGCATCCTGCATGATTTTGCGGTGCGCGATGCCCCCGACCTGGTGCCGATCCTGCCCGGGCTGACCTTCCGCCGCCGCTATCACCTGCTGACCCATCCGGACACGCATCATCTGGCGCGGATCGCGGTCTGCCGCGATTTCCTGGTCCGGCGTTTCCGCGAAACCCGGTTCGTCCGAGACGCGCCAGATCAATCATGATTGCGCAATCATGATTAATCTGGCGAAAAATCAGACGGCGCCCCGGCTCTGCCAGGGGCAATGCGCCAGCCCCTGGCCTTCTGCCGCTCTTCCAGAAATTGCGCATAGGGGCCGTGGTTCTCCCGCAGCCGGGCAGGCGGCCCCTGTTCGACGATCCGGCCACCATCCAGGACGACGATCTGGTCGGCCATGGCCACCGTGGACAGCTGATGTGCGATCACGATCAGCGTGCGCCGGCCGCGCAGCCGTGCCAGCGTGTCGGTGATGATCGCCTGGTTCCCGGCATCCAGCGCGGCCGTGGCTTCATCCACCAGCAGGATGGGGGCGTCCCTGATGAGCGCGCGGGCGATGGCGATCCGCTGGCGCTCGCCGCCGGACAGACGCGCACCGCCTTCTCCGACCGGGGTGTCCAGCCCCTGCGGCAGGCGCGCCACGATCGCCGTGACGCCGGCCTGTCGCGCGGCGTCCATGACCTCGGCATCCCCGGCATCGGGTTTGCCGATGCGGATGTTGTCAGCGATGCTGCCCGTGAACAGATGGCTGTCCTGAAAGATCTGGCTGATCCGGCCGGCGAGGTGCGCGGTTGAGATCTGCCGCACGTCCACGCCGCCGACAAGCACCTGCCCCCCGGCGCCGTCGAAATCCTTATCCACATCGAAGAAGCGCGCGATCAGCCTCACCAGCGTGGTCTTGCCCGAGCCGGACCTGCCGATCAGGGCGATCATGCTGCCTGCCGGGACCTGCAGGCTTACGCCACGCAGCACCTCGGCTTCGTCCGCCGCATAGCGGAAACGGACGTCGCGCAGTTCGACCGATCCGTCGCGCGGTATCTGCGGCGCCGCGGGCTCGGGCAGCGGCTCGGCGGCGAAGACCGTGCCGATGGCATCCAGCTGGCCGCGCGCGCCGCGCAGGACTTCACCATAGCCCGCCACATCCAGCAGCGGGTCGATGAACCGGCTGACCAGCAGCAGGGCAAGGATCATCGCGATGGCCTCCCCGCCTGCCGGGCCGCCATCCGGCCGGCCGGTGATCCACAGCGCGGCGGCGATCAGCAGGGCTGCGAACACGGCCTGTACGGCCCAGCCATTCAGCACCGACGACGCCGTCGACAGCCGGATCAGCCGCCGGCCCGACCGGCGCTGCTCGTCAAATTCCTGTTCCAGCCAGCGGGTGCCCGCATCCGCACCGCTGAAGGCGCGCAGCACCGACTGAGCCTGGGCGAACTCCACCACCCGCTGACTGGCATTGGCGAAGTCACGCTGGAAGGCATCGTCTGCCCGCTGCGAAAGCCTGGCGGAGAGCGCAAGTGCGCCGGCCAGAAACGGCAGCGATGCCAGGGCAACCAGGCCGAGCGGCCAGTGCAGCAGGAACAGGGCGATGACGAGCAACACCGGCGTGATAATGCCGACGGTGATCGGGGTGAGGACATGTGCGGGAAGCTGGGCCACGGCCATCATGCCCTGCGTGACGACATGGCCGAGCCGGGCGGTGTTCTGCCGCGTGAACCAGCCCACCGGCAGGCGTGCCACGTGATCGCCCAGACCGTGACGCCCGTGCCGGAGGATGGCCACCCCCACGCGCACACCGGCCTGTTCGACCAGGCGCCGCAGACCCCAGCAGAGGATCAACCCGGCCAGCAGCGCGGTCAGCCAGGCCAGGGTTCGCCACAGGTCTCCCGCCAGAAGATGACCGAGGACAGGCACCAGGATGGTGATGGTCAGGCCGCAGAGCAGGCCATAGATGCCGGCCATCCAGGCATAGCGGCGGAGCGCCGGTCCGTCCTCGCCCGGCAGCCGCAGGAAGGTTTTCAGCATGACGGATCCCCCTGAGTTCCAGACACCTCGTAACCGCCCGATGCCCACAACCGCGCATAGGGGCCGTTGCGTGCGAGCAACTGCCCGTGCGTGCCTTCTTCGACGATGGCACCGTCTTCCAGCACCAGAATGCGGTCGGCATGCATCACGGTATCCAGCCGGTGCGCGATGACCATCACGGTGCGGCCCTGCGCGAAGCGCGACATGGCGTCCTGGATCGCCACCTCGCTGCGGACATCGGCGGCTGCCGTGGCCTCGTCGAGCACCAGCACGGGCGGGTCGATCAGCATGGCGCGTGCGATGCTGACGCGCTGGGCTTCGCCCGCGGAAAGCTGCGCATCCTCGCCGATCACCGAGGCGTAGCCACGCGGCAGGGCCAGGATGCGCGCGTGGATATTGGCGGCGCGTGCCGCCTGCTCGACCTCCTGGCGGCTGGCCGAGGGTCTGCCCAGGGCGATGTTGTCGTGCAGGCTGGCATGGATCAGGCGCACCTCCTGCAACACGAAACCGATACGACGGTAGAGCTGCGCCGTCTCCATGTCGCGCAGGTCCACCCCGCCCAGGGTGATGCGCCCGTGGTCGGGATCGAAGAAGCGGAGCAACAGCCGCGCCAGGGTGGACTTGCCGGCACCCGATGGTCCGACGACGGCGGTGACCGTCCCCGGCTCCAGCGTGAAGCTGACCCCCGACAGTGCCTGGCGCCCGTCCCCATAGGCATAGCTGACCGCCTCGAACCGGACGTCATGGCCGGCGGGGATCCGCCACCGGTCTGCGGCGACGGGGGCCGGCACGGGGGTTTCCAGCAGCGCCTGCAGGCGCCCCGCGGCGCTCGTCGCATGGCCGAGGTCGTGCAGCAGCGTGTGCAGCAGCAGCAGAGGCGCACAGATCCCCGGTGCGACCAGGGCAAAGGGCAGCACCTCCAGGGGGGCCATCCAGCCCATGCCCGCGAACAGCGTGCCGAAGGCCAGCACCACCCCCAGCACCGTGACAGGGGCGATCAGCGCATGGGCATGGGCCATCGCCGCCACCAGCGGTCGGGTGACCTCGACGAAGGCCGCGGCAAAGGCATCGACGGCCGCGCGGTAGCCGCCATGCGCCCGGCCGGTGGTGCCGAAGGCCTTGACCACCGGGATGCCGCCGATGAATTCGACCGTAGCGCTGTCGATGCGTCGCATCCCGGCAGCAAAGGCCGGCATGTTCGCAGCGCTGGTTTTCATGGCATGGCGCAGGAACAGAAAGAAGCCCGGAAACGGCAGCAGCGACAGGATGGCCATCCGCCAGTCCAGGGCGAACAGATAGACGACCGAGACCAGGATTGCGCCCGTGGCGCGCCCCATGGCGGTATAAAAATGGGCGGTCAGGCTGTGCAGGGTGGCGATGTCGTCCTGCATCGCCTGTTTGACATCGCCCGAGGCCCGGTCGGTGAACCAGCCCAGCGGTACGCGGGCGAGGCGGCGTGCGGCCGCGAGACGCAGATGGTGCGTGATATGGTTGTCGGCCAGATGGGCGGTCAGTTCGCCGGCCGATATCAGCGCCATGCCGGCGAACATGCCGACGACGCTGACGATGACCGCCTGCCAGATCCCGGTTTGGCCAGTTGCAGAGATGTCGGGGCCAAAGAGGTCGGGGCCGGTTGAGACGATCCCGGCGATATGGGCGATGCCGGCCAGCGGCACCAGCGTGAGCATGCTGCCCAGGCCGGCCAGGACGGCGGCAAGGGCCAGGCGCCCGCGGATGGGGCGGAGCACCGCGGCGAGCGGCCCGGGTTTCGCGGGGGCTGTGTCAGGTCTGCTCATGGACGGAGAACCTCGGGAGACACGATGGATCGGGCCATGTCCGGGGCCCGTTTGCCCGACTATAGACCGGTTTCCGATTTAGTTGCATCATATAAACTAAATAGGGCGACCCGCAGCAGAGCGGGGCCGCCGCCGCCCTGATCGCCCGCCGCCCTGATCGACCGGGGGCATGACCGACCGGAGGAGAGACATGAAACCGCCGCAGCGCCGCGCCGCCCGTGGACGCCCGCCCTCCATCACGCGCGAACGGATCATCGAGGCCGGGATCGGGATGGGTCTTTCGGACATCACCTTCGTCGGTATCGCCGCGGCACTGGGGGTCAGCCATATGGCGCTCTACAAGCATGTCGCCGGCCTCGACGAGCTTAAACGCCTGGTGGCCGAGGAAATCTTCAACCGCTGGGAACTGCCCCTGGCCGATGGCAGCGGGGGCGGCGGATTGAAGGCCTATCTGCAGCGCTTCGCGGCATCCCTGCAGGCCTTCGTGAAGGCGCATCCGGGCGTGACGCCTTATGTGATCCGCCGTCAGGCCGCAACCCGGCCGATGCTTGCCAGGATCGACGGGCATCAGCGGCACATCGCCGAAGCCTATGGGCTGTCTCTGGACCGGGCGCGCTGGCTGCTCGCGACGGTGGCCTTTCATACCCTTGCCGTGGCCGACACGGTGTATTCGGTTGCCGGCCGGGAGCCGGTGGTGCAGGCGGACCGGGCCACGGAAGAGGCGGCGATGGAGCAGGAACTGGTTCAGGGCCTGCACGCGCTGATCATCGGTGCCCTGGCCCTGCCTGAAGAAAATCCACCGTCAAGCCCCGCAGATGCGGCAGCTTGCGGCAACATTATCGGCCTTTGACAGGGAAGGACTCGCAGCCTTGCTGCGGCGCGAGGGGCATCATGACACGTCATCTACGGCCGGTAAGCCAGCCAGGGCAGGGGGGTGGCAAGCCCTGTGCCACCCCCCGTCATGCGACCGCGCGCCCTCAACCCGGGCGATCAGGCGATGGTCAGCGAAATGCCGCCCAGGCCCGCGATCGAGCCCTCGATCCTCTGGCCGGCCACCACCGGGCCGACGCCTTCCGGCGTGCCGGTATAGATCAGATCGCCGGGTTCCAGATGGTAGAAGCGCGACAGATGGGCGATCAGCTCGGCCACCGACCAGACCAGCAGCGACAGATCGGTCGACTGGCGGGTCTCGCCATCGACCCGCAATTCCAGCAGCCCCGTGGCGGGATGGCCGCTTTCGGCCACCGGCACGATCGGCGACAGCACGGCCGACTGCTCGAAATCCTTGCCCAGATCCCAGGGCCGCTGTTTCGCACGCGCCGCCAGCTGCAGGTCGCGCCGGGTCATGTCCAGGCCGCAGGCATAGCCGAAGACGTGGGAGAGGGCGTCCGCGGGCGCGATCTCGAAACCGGCTTTGCCGATGGCGACCACCAGCTCCATCTCGTAATGATAATTCTCCGTGCCGGGCGGGTAGGGGATGGTGGATCCCGACGGCACATAGGCCAGGGCCGATTTGGTGAAATAGAACGGCGCCTCGCGATCGACCACCACACCCATCTCGCGGGCATGGGCTTCATAATTGCGGCCGACGCAGAAGATCCGGCGGATGGGATAGCGCGCTTCGGTGCCTTTGACTTCGGCGAGCGGGGTGGGGGCGGGGTCGAACAGACAGCTGGTCATCGGGGTTTCCTTGGGGTGGCGTGATGCCTGGATGACGGTATCGAGTGTGGGCGAGGGGGGCTGACGCGGCGCCTGACATGATGGTCTGTCGGGCCCCGTTGCCGGGCAGGGGCGCCGGGGCTATGGTGCGCTGCATCAGGCGGCAGCCGTCAGCAGGAGAACGGGCGGGCGATGGAGGCGAAGCAGGAGGGGAGCGCGAAGGCGGAGGGGAGTGCGAAGGCGGTCGGGCGGCGTGGCGCCGGCAGCGAGACGAAGCGCAAGGGCATCCAGTCGGTCGAAATCGGCATCGGCGTGCTCGATGCCCTGGTCCGTCTGGGCCGGCCCAGCTCTCTGACCGATATCGCCCGGGCCAGCGGCCAGTCGGTCAGCCAGGCCCATCGCTATCTGGCGAGCTTCGTGAACACCGGCTTCCTGCGCCAGGACCCGGCGACGGCGCTGTATGATCTGCACACCGGCGCGCTTAGGTTGGGCCTTGCCGCCATGGGCCGGCTCGACACGTTCGAAGAGGCGAGCCGGGCGGCGCAGGAGCTGGTCGCCGCCAGCGGCCGCACCGTGCTGATTGCGGTCTGGGCCGAAACCGGCCCCACCATCATCCGCTGGTACCCCGGCAATCCACCGGTCTACACCATGCTCACCATCGGCTCGCATCTGTCGCTGACCTGGTCGGCCACCGGCCGGATCTTCCTCGCCTTCCTGAACGAGGGCTTCGTGTCCGACCTGCTGCAGCGCGAACTGGCGCAGGACCGTTCCGAAGGCCCGGTCGATATCGATGCGATGCGCGCCCAGACCCGGCGCGAAATGTCGGCCGCGGTGGACGGCACCACCGCGCCGGGGCTGCGTGCCTTCGCGGCGCCGGTGTTCAATCTTCAGGGCCAGCTGGTGCTGGCCCTGTCGATCATCGCCTCGCCGGGTTTCGGCCGCGACGGCGATGCCGCCGCCCGCGAGATGCTGATTGCGACCGCGCGCGAGGTTACGCATAGGCTGGGCGGGCGCTGGCCGCAGCCGGGCTGAGCAGGCCGCGCGCCGCCTTCGCATCGAAGCTGTCGGACGCGGTCATCCCGGGCGGCAGGTGAATGCCGGCGGTGATCAGCCGCCGGCAGGCGGCCATGTCGCGGCCGGCATTGATGCCCGCGGCCCCGATCAGCCGGTCGCCGTCCAGCACCAGGAACAGCCGGCCGGCGCCGGCCCGCTGTTCGACGATCTGTGCTGTGTCGGCCTCGGGCCCGGTGACGCCGGCGAGCTGGACGTTCAGATCGTATTGATCGGTCCAGAACCAGGGTGTTTCGGGGGCGGGCAGGGGGCTGCCCAGGATCGCCGCCACTGCGCGTTCGGCGGTGATGTTGGCGTTCTGCCAGGTTTCGCAGCGCAGCGACCGGCCATCCGGCCCCGGCTGTGCCGCGACATCGCCGATCGCGAACACCGCCGGATCTGCGGTGCGCATGTCGTGGTCGACCACGATGCCGTCATCGACCACCAGCCCGGCCGCCTGGGCGAGGCCGGTTTCCGGCACCACGCCGATGCCGGCGACGGCGAAATCGGCGGTGATCACCTGCCCGTCGGACAGCATGGCGCGGATACCGTCTGCCGTGTCGGCCAGATCCCGGATCCGGCGGCCGGTCAGCAGGGTGACGCCTTCGGCCGCGTGGCGCCGGGCCAGGGCCGCCGCCACCGGCGCCGGGAAGTTGCGGCCGAGCAGGCGTGAGCCGATTTCGACCACGGTGACCGCCAGCCCCTTCCGTACCAGCGTGGCCGCGACTTCGAGCCCGATCACCCCGCCGCCGATCACGAGAACCGACCGGGCCTCGACCGCGCGGGCCGAGAGCGCCGTGACATCGTCGAGCGTGCGCAGCTCCGCCAGGCGCGAGACCCGGAAGGGCAGGCGGCGCGGCCGGCTGCCGGTCGCGAAGATCAGATGGTCGTAATCGAGCAGGCTGCCGTCGTCGAGCCGCACCCGGCGGCTGGTGCGGTCCACCGCCACGGCCGCATGGCCGGTGATCAGCCGGATGTCCTGCGCGGCCCAGGCGCCGTCCGGCACCAGCCAGGTGGGGCTGGTCGCGGGATCGATCAGCATCTCCTTCGACAAAGGCGGCCGTTCATACGGGGCCACGGGCTCGTCGCCGATCAGCGTGACCGGCCCGGCATAGCCCTTTTCCCTGAGCGTCAGTGCCGCCCGGCCACCCGCCTGGCCGGCGCCGATGATGACCACGCCTGCGCTCATTCCATTCAACTCCCTGAAGGACGGTGCCGGTTCATGACGATCCGGCATGGCCGGCATTCCATTTTCGACGAACCGTCTTGACGTCGCGTTGTTGCATATCATACTAAACCTCACACGATATGCAATACAACAGGGCGGCAACCCGGGACGAGGGGGCGCCGCCCAAGGGAGGCGGGAATGGCGGAGACCAGCGCTTGTGCCCCGAATGGCCGCGTGTGGGACACCGGCGATGCCGGCAGGGTGCCCTACTGGGTCTATACCGATCAGGACGTCTATCAGCGGGAACTTCAGCGCATCTGGTACGGGCCGCACTGGCTCTATTGCGCGCTGGAATGCGAGATCCCGAATGTCGGCGATTTCAAGACCACCACGCTGGGCGAGCGCCCGGTGATCGTGGTGCGCTCCGCCGAAGATGAGATCAGCGTGGTGGAGAACCGTTGTGCGCATCGCGGCGTAAAGTTCTGCCAGGCGCGCCAGGGCCATACCAAGGATCTGCTCTGCCCCTATCACCAATGGGCCTATGACCTGAGGGGCAATCTGGTCGGCGTACCCTTCCGCCGCGGCGTGAAGCGCCAGGGCGGCATGCCGCGGGATTTCGACCCGGGCAATCACGGCCTGAACCGGCTGCGCGTCGAGGTGGTGAACGGCGTGGTCTGGGCGACCTTCTCGGACGAGACGCCGCCCTTCAGGGAGTATCTGGGCGAGAAGTTCTGGGCCCATTACACCCGGGTCTATGACGGCCGGAAGCTGGAGGTGCTGGGCTATAACCGCCAGCACATTCCGGCCAACTGGAAGCTGATGATGGAGAACATCAAGGACCCGTATCATGCGGGGCTGCTGCATGTGTTCTTCGTCACCTTCGGCCTGTTCCGCGCCGATCAGAAATCCGCGGTCGACATCGACGAGACCGGCCGTCACGGCATCCTGATCAGCCGCAAGGGCGAGCAGGAGGTGAACGACGTCACCGCGGATCTGCGCAATTTCCAGGGTGATCTGAAACTGGCCGATCCGCGCATCCTGGACGTGGTGAAGGAATTCCCGGGCGAGGAGACGGTCGGCATGATCACCGTCTTCCCGAGCGTGATCCTGCAGCAGCAGGTCAATTCGCTGACCTCGCGCCAGATCGTGCCCAAGGGGCCGGCCGGGTTCGATTTCCACTGGACCCATTGGTGCTATGCCGACGACACGCCAGAAATGAAGCTGCGCCGCACGCGCCAGGCCAATCTGTTCGGCCCGGCCGGTTTCGTCTCGGCCGATGACGGCGAGATCATCGAGATGAGCCAGCAGGGCTTCTCGCCCTCGGACATGGAAGAGGCGCTGGTGATGATGGGCGGCCGCGAGATTGCGCCGACCGATTACATGGTCACCGAAACTGCGATCCGGTCGATGTATCGCTATTGGCGGGAGGTGATGGGGCTGTGAACAGGATGATCACGACTGCTGAGACCGATACCGCCCTGCGCGGCCGGGTCCGCGACCTCTACGACGCGTATTACGACACGCTGGACGATGTGCGGCTGTCGGATTGGCCGGGCTTCTTCCTGCCCGACTGCCTGTATCGGGTGATCCCGCGGGAGAATTTCGAGCGGGGCTATACGCTGTCGACCATGCAGGCCGAAAGCCGCGGCATGCTGCAGGACCGGGTGACGGGGCTGACCACCACCCAGATGTATGCGCCGCGCTATTACCGCCGCTTTCCCGGGCCGCTCCGGATCAGCGCCGGACCCGAGGGCATCCGCACCCGCCACAACCTGCTGATCGTGCAGACGCTGATCGACAGGCAGTCGGAAATCGTGCTCTCGGCGGTCTGCCACGACCGGATCGTCGACGAGGACGGCCGGCTGTACTTCGCCGAGCGGATCGTGGTGATCGACAGCGAGATGATCCCGAACAGCCTGATTTATCCGGCGTAAGGGAAGGGGTGGGCGAGTGCCGCCGGGTGGAGAGAAAGGTGGATCCCCGCCTCCGCGGGGATGACGACGTCTTACATCAACGGTCGGTCGCTGCAGCCGCCATCGTCGTCCCGTTGGGAAAAATCAGGAAGCCGTCATCCCCGCGTAGGCGGGGATCCACCTTCCTGTCACGGCGCCACCCTCTCCTGCCCGCCACGCCTGCAGACAAGGACGAGCCAGAATGAGCTGGATCAAGACCATCGAGACCGCGCGTCTTGCCGATGAGGGCGTGGCCTGCGCCGAAGCGGCCGGGCGCCGCATCGCCTTTTACGAGGTCGATGGTGAATTCTTCGCCACCGACGATCTCTGCACCCACGGCCGCGCCTTTCTGTCCGACGGCTATCTGGACGGCCACATGATCGAATGTCCGCTGCATCAGGGATTGTTCGATGTGCGCACGGGTGCGCCATGTGGCGCCCCCTGTACCGAGCCGGTGCGGACCTATCCGGTGCGGGTGGAAGACGGCGTGCTGCATGTGATGGTCGAGGAGGGCTGATCCGATGACCGCTCCCCTGCCCAATGACGCCCGCGCCCAGCTGGACCGGCTCTACGAGGAGATGCGGCCGAAGAGCCTGTATCCCCTGTGGGAGGTGCTCTCGGCGCTGGTGATGCCGACGCCGCGCTCACCGGCACAGGCGTGGAAATGGGACTATGCCTCGGCCCGCGATCACCTGTTGCGCGCGGGCGACCTGATCAGCGCCGAACAGGCCGAACGCCGGGTGCTGATCCTGGAGAATCCGGGCCTGCCCGGCACGTCCGGCATCACCCCCAGCCTGTATGCCGGGTTGCAGCTGATCCTGCCGGGCGAGGTGGCGCCCTGCCATCGCCACAGCCAGTCGGCGCTGCGTTTCGTGATGGAAGGCGATGGCGCCTATACCGCGGTCGATGGCGAAAAGGCGGTGATGCGGCCCTTCGATCTGGTGCTGACGCCGAACTGGCAGTGGCATGATCACGGCAATCATTCCGGCCAGCCGATGATCTGGCTCGACGGGCTCGACATCCCGACCGTGCGCCATTTCGACGCGAGCTTCGCGGAGCGGCTGGAGGCTGCGGAACACCCCGAGACCGTGGCGCCGGGCGACAGCACGCGCCGCTATGGCCGCAATCTCCGGCCGCTGCGGGGCAGCACCGCCGATCGCCGGCCGGCGGCACAGCCGCTGTTCCACTACCCTTATGCCGAGTGGTCGGTGGCGCTTGCCGATCTGGCGGCGGCCGAGGCACCCGATCCGGTGCTGGGCCATGCGCTCGAATTCCTCAACCCCGCCACAGGCGGGCCGGTGATGCCGACCATCGCCGCCCATGTCCGGCTGCTGCCGGCGGGGTTCGAGACCCGGCCGCGGCGGTCTTCCGACGGCACGGTCTATGTGGTGGTCGAAGGAAGGGGCGAGGCGAAGGTCGGCGACGAGGTCTTCACGCTGGCGGAACGCGACCTTCTGGTCGTGCCGTCCTGGCGCGAGGTGACGATCAGGGCCGACAGCCGGCTGGTGCTGTTCGGCTATTCCGACCGGGCCGCGCAGGAAAAGCTCGGCCTTTACCGCGAGGCGGTCGCAAACGCCTGAGATTGACGGCGAAGATCCGGGCGCGGTGCCGGCCAGGGTGCTGCGGAACCGGGCGATATGACAGAAGACGTGGGTAGACATGGGAGGAGGGGGCTATGGCCCGGCCAGAGACCATAGATGTGACCGCGGCGATCGAACGCGCGCGGTTCGGCAGGTTCCAGTTCGCAATCACGGCACTTTGTGCGTTGATCGCACTACTTGACGGTTTCGACACCCAGGCGATCGCCTATGTCGCACCGGTCATCGCCGAAGACTGGCAGATGAGCATGGCCAGTTTCGGGCCGATCTTCGGCGCTGGCCTCGCCGGCCTGACCGTCGGTGCCTTCGTGCTCAGCCCTGCGGCCGACCGCTTCGGGCGCAAGAGCGTGATCCTGGTCTCGATGGCGATTTTCGGCGTGTTCTCGCTGATCACTGCCTGGGCCGGCACGATGAACGAGCTGCTGCTCTACCGCTTTCTCACCGGTCTGGGGCTCGGCGGCGCCATGCCCAATATCATCGCGCTCACCTCGGAATATGCCCCGGCGCGGCTGCGCGCCACGCTGGTGACGGTGATGTTCTGCGGCTTTCCGCTGGGCTCCACCATCGGCGGCGTGCTCTCGGCGCAGATGATCGCCGCCTTCGGCTGGCATTCGGTGTTCATCCTGGGCGGCATCGCGCCGCTGGTGGTGCTGGTGCTGCTGGTCGTGATGCTGCCGGAATCGGTGCGCTACCTGGTGGCGCGCGGGGCACCGGCCGAGAAGATCGACCGGATCATGCGCCGGCTCGACCCGTCGATCGCGGCCGGCGGCGCCCATGCCTATGTGCTGAACGAGCCCCGGGCCACCGGCTTTCCGGTCCGCAAACTGTTCGAGGACGGCCGCGCCCGGGTAACCCTGCTGCTCTGGGTCGCCTTCTTCATGAACCTGCTGGTGATGTATTTCCTGGTGAACTGGCTGCCCTCGCTGCTGCGCGGCGCCGGCCTGCCGCTCCAGATCGCCATCCTGTCGACCGCCATCCTGAATTTCGGCGGCGTGGTCGGCGCCATCACCCTCGGCCGGATGATCGACCGGCTGAACCCGCATCTCGTGCTGGGCTCGGCCTATGCCGCCTCGGCCGGCTTCATCGCGCTGGTCGCACTCGGCGCCTCGGATCTCTGGATCCTGATGCCGGCCACCTTCCTGGCGGGCTATGGCGTGGTCGGCGCGCAGATCGGCATGAATGCGCTGACGGCAGGCGTCTACCCGACCGCGATCCGCTCCACCGGCGTCGGCTGGGCGCTGGGCGTCGGCCGGATCGGCTCGATCATCGGCCCGGTGGCGGGCGGCCTGCTGCTCGGTGCCGGCTGGAGCACCGAATGGGTGGTGATGGCCGCCGTGGTGCCGGCCCTGCTCGCCTCGGCTGCGGTCTTCGCACTGCGCCGCCATGCCGATACCACGGCGCCGGCGGCGGCACCGACGCTGGCGCATTGATCACCCGCCGGATCATCGGCTAAGAATGGGTCGGCCCGGGTGACGGGCCGGCCCTGCCGCGTTCCGAGGGCCCCGCCCGCGTTCCGAGGAACCGCCCGATGCGCCGTATCTATGACTGCTTCCTGTTCGACGGCGAATTCGTGATGCTCGCGCATCGTGTGGCCGAACTCGATGGCGTGGTCGACCAGCATATTCTGGTCGAGGGCGCGCAGACCATGCAGGGCGCGCCCAAGCCGCTCGCCTGGGCAGAGGCGCGGGCGACGCGGCCGGATCTGGCCGCCCGCATCCGCCATGTCGGCCTGCCCCGGCTGGGGCCGGCCGACAGTTCGGGCTGGGATCGCGAGGCCTTCCAGCGCAATGCGGCGGTGTTCGCGCTTCAGGACGCCCGCCCCGACGATCTGGTGCTGATCCTGGATGTGGACGAGATCCCCGACCCGGCGGTGCTGCGCCGGCTGAAACGCGACGGGCTGGAGCGGCCGATGCGGCTGGGCATGACCCGTCATTACGAGCATCCGCTGCGCCTGGGGCCGCGTTCGCCCTGCTGTGCCGATCCGGCGCTGCCCTTTGCGACGGCGCTGCCGCGGCTGAAGCCCGGGCGCTGGGATGCGCTGGACCCGATGTGGTCCTGTGCGCCGGGCGTGGTGGTGCGGGTGATGGATATTCTGGGCGATCCGGCCCGCGGCCTGCCGCCGCGATCGATGCAATCCCTGCGCCGGGGGCTGCGGGCCGCGCCGGTCATTCCGGGCGCCGGCCGGCATTTCTCGTATGTCGATCCGGGGGCACGTCCGGCCTGGAAATTCCGCCGGTTCGCCCATGCCGATCTGGCGACCGACCGCACCACCGATCCGCACCATCTGGAGCGCTGCCGCAGCCATGGCATGCATCACAAGGGCTGGTGGTATGCCGAGGTGCCGAAAGGGCCGGTGCCGGCGGATATCGGCCGGCTGATGACCCGCCTGGCCGAGGCGGGGGCGCCGGCGGAACCGGCGGTTGGCCGCGGCCGGCTGGCGCGGGGCATCCTGCGCAACCACGCCGCCCGGCGATCGACCAGCCGGAACCCGGATGCCCGGATTGCCTGGATCGATCGCCGTTTCGGGCGCGTGCTGCCGCTTCTGCTGCCGGCTCTGGCGCTGGAAGCGGCAGGGCGACGTATCCGACGGCTGATCATGCACCGCCGCGATGCGGCGGGGGCAGCGCCGATCGGGCAGTCACATCACGTCTGAGGGCATATCACGTCGGAGAACCGGGCCTGCATGACAGGGCAGCGGTACTCACGAGGGGCAGCCCATGCCGTCATAGCCCGCGGACCCGTCGCCGGCCAACGTGTCCAGGACAATCGCCAGCGGCCGCAGAACCGGGCGCGACCAGCCGGGCCGGGCTCCGTTTTCATAGCCATGACCATCAACCGAATGGTGATGCGAGATGGAAGAGATATAGCTTTTCATGTCGAGTTTCCGATCGCTGGATCAAGTCTTCATGCAATAAAACATGTTATCGGCGAACTGCAGCACGTTGCCGCCGGCGACAGCCAAAATTCATCAGTGTTTCCATCTCTGATTTCATTGTCGGGATATCATATGAGGTCTGAGTAGGATGATCCCGATTCATCGATCGGAAACCCGACAGGGTGCAGGATAGGGAGAATGATCTGCCTGTACCGGCGAGCGGTTACAGGTATACAACGACGATGTAAATCTCTCATCAAGCCTCGGGACCAGCATGTCCGTCAGAGATCAGACGCCGATGATCACCATCCCGGAGCTTCCGGATGTGGACATCCGCCGCGTCGCGGCCCTTCCGGAACATCTGGCCGGGGCGGTGCCGGTGAACGGGTTCGTCGAGGCGACGCCCGACCGGTTGCTGGTCCGCATGCCCGGCATCGGCCGATTCCTGGCCGAGGAGGGGCGGCGGCTTCTGATCGCCGGCGAGGCCGAGGTGTCCGATGCGGATCTGGACTATTTCGCCGTCCGCACCCCGCTTGCCGGATTGATCCATCAGCGGGGGGAGTTGCCATTGCATGCCGCCTGCCTGTTGCCCCCCGGGGGCAAGGCGGCGGTGGCGATCAGCGGTGTGTCGGGCGCCGGCAAGTCGACGCTGGCGGCAATGCTGCTGGGGCGCGGCTGGCGGTTCGTGGCCGACGAGGTGGTTCGGGTCACGCTCGACGCCGAGGGGCGGCCGCTTGCCTGGCCGGGCACGCCGGTCGTGGCACTCTGGCCGGATGCCGCCCGGATGCTGGGCATCACCCTTACGGACCTGCCCATGGCGCGGCCGCAGCATGGCCGGGTGTTGCACCAGGCGATACCGATGTCGGGGCCTGTGGCGCTGGGGCATGTGGTGCTGCTCGATCTGCACCGGAAAGGGGATACGGACAGGCTGAGCGGGGTCGACCGGCTGGAAACCCTGGCCGCCGAGGTCTTCCGCCCCCGGCAGGTGCGGGCGATGGGCCGTCAGGCGGCGCATATGGCGATGATGACACGGCTTGCGGCACAGCTGCGGGTGTGGCGCCTGGGCGCTGCGCACAGACCTTCGCCAGACGAACTTTATGACCGCCTGGCCGAACGGGTTACGGAGGCCGGGCGGTGACGGCCGCGCTGGTGCTGATTGCGAGTTATCCGAAATCCGGCAACACCTGGACGAGGCTGGTGCTGGATCACCTGATCCGTCGCGCCCGGGCGCCGATCTCGATCAACGACATCGAAACCGGCCTTTATGTGCAACGCCGGATGATTTTCGACCGGTTCGGACCGGTCGAAGCATCGGATCTGACCGTCACCGAAATCGACCGCTACTGGCCCGAGGTGTTTCGGAGTCTGGTGAAGGGGCAGCCGGCGGATGCGCCGCTGGTTCTGAAGACCCATGAGGCGGCCCGGCGCACGGATGCCGGCGCCTGGCTCTATCCGCCCGAGATCGTGCGCGGTGTCATCCATCTGGTGCGGCATCCTTTCGATGTGGCGGCATCCTATGCCCATCATCGGGGCTGGACGATCGATGATACCATTCGCGCCCTGCTGGACCCGGCACACCGCATCGGCGGAGACATGGACCGGCTGCAGCTGCCGATGCCTGAAACCGTCGGCAGCTGGGCAGGTCATACGGCGTCGTGGACCGCCGATGATCTGCCCTGGCCGGTGATCAGCCTGCGATACGAGGATCTGCGCGCGGATGCGACCCGCGGCTTCACCCGCGCCGCCGCGCTGGCCGGGCTGACGGAAGATGCCGGGCTGATCGCACGGGCGGTCGGGTTCTGCCGCTTCGACCGTCTGCAGGCCGAGGAAGGTGAGGCAGGTTTCCGCGAACGGCCGGCCGCCTCGCCGGCGTTCTTCCGGGCCGGACGGAGTGGCATCGGCTGGCCGGACGCAGATCCGGCGCTGCTGGGGGAGCTGGCGGACCGGTCGGCGGAGATGATGCAGCGCTTCGGCTATCGGGCCGATGGCGGGTGGGAGGGGTGAGGCCGGGGCACATGTTTTGTCGTGGCGACCCGTCTTCGTGTATAGTGGCCCCGCCCAACCCACGCAGATCGCGAGCATGATGACCGCCCCGTCCGACATGTCGGCCTTCACCCTCCCCGATATTCCCGATCTCGACATCCGGCGGGTGGATGAACTGCCGGCGCATCTGGACGGCGCCACCGCGGTGAACGCTTTCGTCGAGGCGATGCCCGACCGGCTGCTGATCCGCATGCCCGGTATCGGCCGGTTTCTGGCCGAAGAGGGCCGGCGGCTGCTGATGGCCGGCGCGCCAGGGGTCGGCGATGACGAGCTGGCCTATTTCGCCATCCGAACCCCCTTGACCGCGGTGATCCAGCAGCGCGGCGAGGTGGCGCTGCATGCGGCCTGTCTGGTTCCGCCCGATGGCGGGCCGGCGCTGGCGATCACCGGCCTGTCGGGGGCCGGCAAATCGCTGATGGCCGGGCATCTGTTGCGCCGCGGCTGGCATTTCGTGGCCGACGAGGTGGTGCGGCTGACCGTGGATGGTGACGGGCGACCCATGGTCTGGCCCGGCACGCCGGTGCTGGCGCTCTGGCCGGATACGGCCCGGATGCTGGATCTGAACCCGGCGGAGCTGCCGCCGACACGGCCGGGCCACAGCCGGGTGTTGTGGCGAACCAAATCGGTGCCCGCACCGGTAGTGCTTGGTCATGTGGTGCTGCTTGATCGCGGCGAGGAGAAGGACGTGGTTGCGGCGATGGCCATCGACCGGATCCGGGTTCTGGCCACCGAATCTTTCCGGCTGCGCCAGCTGCGGGCGATGGGTCGGCAGGCCGCCCATATGGCGCTGATATCGCGGGTCGCCGCGCGGCTTCGGGTGCTGAGCCTGGGGGCGGCAAAGGAACCGCCGCCCGATCAGCTGTGCGCGCGGGTGATGGCCTGGATGTCGGAGGCCGGGTAATGACCGCGAAACTGGTGGTGATCGCAAGCTATCCACGATCGGGCAATACCTGGACCCGGCTGGTGCTGGACCATGTCTGCCGTCGCGCCACAGCGCCGATTTCGATCAACGATATCGATAACGGTTTCTACAATCTGCGCCGGATGATCTTCGACGGTTTCGCGCCGATCGATGCGGCGAGTCTGTCCGCGGCCGAAATCGATCGCTACTGGCCGGACGTGCTGCGCGGCTTCGCGGCGACACAACCCGACACATCGCCACTGATCATCAAGACCCATGAAACGGCGCGGCGCACCGATCTGGGCGACTGGCTGTATCCGCCGGAGATCGTCCAGGGCGTGATCCACCTGGTGCGCCATCCCTTCGATGTGGCGGCATCCTATGCGCCGCATCTGGGCTGGACGATCGACCGGACGATCCGCGCCATGCTGGATTCAGGTCATCAGCTCGACCGGGGGACCGACCGCATGCACATGGCGACCGCCGAACGCGTCGGCAGCTGGGCCGGCCATGCGGCGTCGTGGACCGCCGATGATCTGCCCTGGCCGGTGATCAGCCTGCGATACGAGGATCTGCGCGCCGACCCGATCGCCGGTTTCACCCGCGCCGCGGCGGTGGCCGGGCTGGCGGATGATGCCGGACTGATCGCACGAGCGGTGGACTTCAGCCGCTTCGACCGTCTGCAGGCCGAGGAACGTGAAGCCGGCTTCCGCGAACGGCCGGCCGCCTCGCCGGCGTTTTTCCGCGCGGGGCGGAGCGGCATCGGCTGGCAGGACGCAGATCCGGCGCTGCTGCGGGAGCTGGCGGACCGGTCGGCGGAGATGATGCAGCGCTTCGGTTATCGGGCTGATGGCGGATGGGAGGGCTGACCCTCTGTTCTGGCTGGCAATGGATGCGAGGTCGTGTCTTTCGCTGTCGTGAGCAGGACGGAGCTGCCGTACCCGGAGCTGGGCGGTTTACGTTATCTTTTGTGTTAAAGTACGATAACTATATCTTATCGACTTTAATGGGCGGATTTCAGGCTGTCGAAGGACCGGTGATCATGCGATGATCGCTGGCCGGGGCAGGGCGGTCCGGTTCCGTGACGCCTCGCATGCGCCTGCTTCCAATGCATTGATCCAGAAAGAGAAATCGAGACGGACGGAGAAGAGGGCGGCATGGACACGCTGGAACGACGCCTGATCACCATTGTAACCGCATCCCCCGCCCATCTGTCGATCCTGGGTGAGGTTGCCGCATGTGGCCTCTCCGATTGCTGGATTGCGGCCGGTTTCGTGCGTGATCTGGTGTGGGACCATCTGCACGGCCGACCTCCGGAATTGCCCCGCAACGATATCGATGTGATCTGGTTCGATGCACTGCGGCCGCATCGCGAACAGGACAAGGCGCTGGAGGCACAATTGTCCGCAATACGCCCGGATGTGCGGTGGTCGGTCGATAATCAGGCGCGCATGCATCTGCGCAATAACGAGCCGCCCTATGCTTCGGCGGTGGATGCGATGCGCCATTGGCCCGAGACGGCGACCGCCGTTGCGGTGCAACTGGCACCCGATGGGCAGTTGCGTGTGGCGGCGCCGCATGGGCTGGAGGATCTGTTCGCGATCATCGCCCGGCCGACCCCCGGCTTCGCATCGGGCCCGCGCCACGCCATTCATCTGCAGCGGGTTCGGGACAAGGGGTGGCGCGATCGCTGGCCACGGCTGCGGATGGCGGGCGACCAGGGCACGGCCTCTCCGCCCCTGAATTAATTGATTTTTCAATCATCACTTGCGGCGGAACGCCAACGGGTGTGTCATACCAGACGCAGGCAGGCCCCGGGGGATGGGACCTGCTGCCGAACCAACAGACGACCGCGGCCCCATGCCGGCACGCGGCGCCGGAGGGAACACCGATGACCGCCCAGACTGCCCCTGCCCCTGTACCCGCTTCCGATCCGGCCGGCACCGACCTGCACCCGCTGCTGCCGGCCCTGCTGGCGGATGACTGGGAGAAGGTGGATGCCGAGCTGCCCGCCCTGCTCGACCTTCTGTTCTCGCGCAGCGCCGGCGAGGCCTGGCACAAGGCCGGCACCTTCAAGAACCACCTTCTGGACGTTTACCGCACCCTGGCCCTTTGGGACCAGCCGCGCGATGTGCGGGTGCTGGGCCTGTTCCACAGCGTCTATTCCAATGAATTCGTCGCCCTGAAGCTGTTCGATGCCTCGGCCAAACGGGCCGAGCTGGCGGCCGCGGTGGGGGAGGAGGCCGAGCGGCTGATCCACACCTTCTGCGTGATGCCCCGCACCCGCTTCGTACAGAAACTGACCGAGATCGACGCCATCCCGGCCGGGGGGCTCGATCTTGAAAAATCAGACGGCAGCATGCTGCATCTGTCGCAGAAGGACGCGGCGATCTTCGCGATCGTCTCGATTGCCGATCTGACCGAACAGTGGCACAGCTGGGTGGACGACGTGTTCCAGGGCTTCCCCTGGCAGACCCGTCAGCCGGTGAAAGAAAACTGGGCCGCCTCGCTCTGGCCCGGCCAGCTGATGCCCAGCAACGAGGCCTGGAGCCTGGCCTCGCGCATGGCCCGGCCGCTGCGCGACCTGCCGGCCGAACTGGGCCTGCCGGTGCCGCCGGTCTTCGACCGCTGCCGCCGCATCCTGACCCAGGCCGACGAAATGGCGGCGGTGGCGCTCTACTGGCAGGTCGTCACCCGCGCCCATGCGATCTCCACCCCGGTCGCGGCGGTTTCCCTTCTGAAAACCGCCATCGCGCACAATCCCGACATCGCAGAACCGCATCTGGTTCTGGCACAGATCGCACTGACCCAGGGCGATTACGACACCGCCGCCACCCATGCCCGCATCGGGCTCGACATCCTGTCGGCCTGGGGCACGGCCTGGGACAAGCGCATCGCCTGGTCGGGCTGGGTGGCCTGGGCGCGGGTGCTGCTGCAGGCCGGCCGCACGCGCACCTGGCCCGAAAACCTGGGCGGCATGATCGCCCTCGGCATGGTGAGCTGAGCGCCCCCGCCCCGCCCCATCCAGACCTCACCGACATCATTCCATATCCCGGAACCGAGACGGCATTCCCATGTCCGAGCTGACCATGAGCTATGTCTGCGGCACGAGCGACGAGCCGCTGCGCTATGAAACCATCGGCACCGCCCTTGCCCGCACGGCCGAAACCTGGCCCGAGGGCGATGCGCTGGTGGTGGTGCACCAGAACATTCGCTGGAGCTGGGCCGAATTCGACCGCCGGGTCACCGAACTTGCGGCAGGCATGATCGGGCTGGGGCTGGAGCCGGGCGACCGGATCGGCATCTGGGCGCCCAACCGGGTGGAATGGCTGCTGACCCTGTTCGCCGCCATGCGCGCCGGGCTGATCCTGGTCAACATCACCCCCGCCTACCGCACCTTCGAACTGGAACATGCGCTGAACCTGTCGGGCTGCCGGGCGCTGGTTCTGGCCGAGACCTTCAAGACCTCGCGCTATGTCGACATGCTGCTGGAGATCGCGCCGGAATTCGCCGAAGCAGGGAGCCGCGCCGAACGCCTGCCGGCGCTGGATTTCGTGATCCCGCTGGGCGAGAGCCGCGGCGCCATGATCGGTTTCGACCGCATCGCCCTTTATGCCGACGACGCGTCACGGGCGAAGCTTCAGGCGATCATCCCGACGCTGCGCCCCGACGACCCGGTCAACATCCAGTTCACCAGCGGCACCACCGGCTCGCCCAAGGGCGCCACGCTCACCCACAACAACATCCTGAACAACGGCTTCTTCGTCGGCCGGCTGATGGGCTTCACCGAAGCCGACCGGCTGTGCATTCCGGTGCCGCTCTATCACTGCTTCGGCATGGTGCTGTCGGTGCTGGCCTGCGTCACCCATGGTGCCACCATGGTTTTCCCGTCGGAAGCCTTCGAGCCGCGCGCCGCCCTGCAGGCGGTGCAGGCCGAACGCTGCACCGCGCTGCACGGCGTGCCGACCATGTTCATCACCGAACTGGCCCTGCCCGATTTCAAGAGCTTCGATCTCTCGACGCTGCGCACCGGCATCATGGCCGGCGCCCCCTGCCCGATCGACACGATGCGCGAGGTCATCGCCAAGATGAACATGCGCGAGGTCACCATCTGCTATGGCATGACCGAAACCAGCCCGGTCAGCTTCCAGACCCGGGCCGATGTCGACCTTGAAACCCGCACCGAGACGGTGGGCACCATCCATCCCTTCGTCGAGGTGCGCATCGTCGACGGCGACGACCGGGTGGTGCCGGTCAACACGGTGGGGGAGCTGCACACCCGCGGCTACAACGTGATGGCCGGCTATTGGAACGACGAGGCCCGCACCCGCGACGCCATCGCCCCGGGCGGCTGGATGCGCACCGGCGATCTGGGCGTGATCGACGAACGCGGCCGCTGCCGCATCGTCGGCCGGTCGAAGGACATGATCCTGCGCGGCGGCGAGAACATCTACCCGGTCGAGATCGAAAACTTCCTGATCACCCATCCGGGCATTCTGGACGTCGCGGTGTTCGGCATCGCCGACGCCAAATACGGCGAACAGGTCTGCGCCTGGATCCGCCGCGCCGACAATCCCGAGGGCCACAGCCTGACCGAGGCCGCGGTGCTGGGCTTCTGCGAAGGCCGCATCGCCCATTTCAAGATCCCGCGCCGCATCCGCTTCGTGGAAGAAATGCCGATGACCGTCACCGGCAAGATCCAGAAATTCCTGATGCGCCAGGCCGAGGAAGAGGGGGCGGCGATCTGAGCCGCCCTCACCGCCACCGGAACACCGGCGACCGCTTTTCCATGAAGGCCCGATAGCCTTCGGCGAAATCGGCGCCGGTGAACGAAGCCGCCCAGGCCTCGGCAAGATCGGAGGTGGGGGCGTCGGCGCCGAGCGTAATGGCGTCGACCATGCGCATCATGGTGCGGATGGTGTATTGCGAGACCGAGGCCAGGCGTTCGGCATAGGCGGCGACCGTCTGGTCCAGCGCCCCGGCCGCGACCACGCGGTCAACCAGGCCGATGCGCAGTGCCTCGTCGGCCGCGATCAGGCGGCCCGAGAACAGCATGTCCTTGGCGCGCGACGGGCCGACCTTGCCCACCAGGCGGCGGGTGGCGTTGAAGCTGTAGGCAAGCCCCAGCGTCGCCGGCGGGATCGCGAAGCGGGCATCTTCCGTGGCGAAACGGAAATCCGAGGCCAGCGCCAGACCGCAGCCGCCACCGACGCAGGCGCCGCTGACCGCGGCGATGGTCGGGCGGTCCAGCGCCACGATCGCCTCTTGTGCCGCCTCTACCGCCTCGTTATAGGCGCGGGTGCTTTCGGGCGTTTCATAGACCTCGGGGAATTCGGCGATGTCGGCACCGGCACTGAACGCCTTGCCGCCGGCACCGGTCAGCACCACGACCAGGGCCTCGGGATCGGCCGCAATCTCGGCACAAAGCGCCGGGATCGCCTGCCACATGGCCGCGGTCATGGCATTGCGTTTCGCCGGCCGGTTCAGCACGATGCGCGCGATCGGCCCCTGCCGTTCCAGATAGATCCCCTGCTCCATTCGGCCTCTCCCGATTGCCTGCCTGCGGTCGCCGCAGCTTAGCGCGATCGCCCTGATATTTGTCCAGACATTTTAAAATTTGTCCGTACATATTTCTTGTCAGCGCCGGCCGCCCGTGCTTTGCTCAAGGGCATAACAACCTGCGACGGCGTGTCGGGAGCCGCCGCGCCGGGCCTGGCGGTCCGGCCGGCGGGGCGCGCCCTATCGGGGACGGCCCTAGCGGGCACGGACGGCAGAGACCCAGGCTTCAGGGAGCCCGACCATCATGCATCATCCGACGCTGCGCCGCGGTTTCGCGGCGATCGCCGCGGCTGCGGCCTTCACCCTTTTCCAGCCCGTGGCGTCACGGGCGGCCGATGTCCAGTGGGACGTGTCGCTGCCCTGGGGCCCGACCGAGTTCCATTCCACCAATGCGCAGACATTCGCCGAAGAGGTGAAGGCGGTCACCGGCGGCGCGGTGGAGATGACCATCCACACCGGCGGCGCGCTGGGCATCAAGGCGAACGAGTCGCTGCGCGCGGTGGAAGACGGCGCGGTGCCGATGGCGGAATACGCCGCCTTCCAGAATGTCGGCGAAATCCCGCTGCTGGGCGTGGAGAGCATCCCCTTCCTGATTTCGGACTATAGCGACCTGGCGGCGCTGATGAAGATCGTGCGCCCGGTCTGGGAAGCGGAGCTGCAGAAGCGCGGCCAGAAGGTGCTGTATGTCGTGCCCTGGCCCAGCCAGAACTTCTTCACCAAGACGCCGGTCGCGACGCTGGACGACCTGAAGGGCGTGCGCATGCGCACCTATGACCGGGTGACCGCCGACATGGTCACGCGGCTGGGCATGGTGGCCCTGCAGATGAACAATCCCGACATCGTGCCGGCGCTCGCCTCGGGCAAGCTGGATGCGGTCATGACCTCGGGCACCACCGCGGTCGCGCAGAAATACTGGGAATTCCTGAAGCACGCCTACAACACCAACCACATGTGGGCGTCCAACCTGATGGTGGTGAACCTGGACGAGTGGAACCGGCTGGATCCCAAACAGCAGAAGATGATCGAGGCCACCGCCCATAAGCTGGAGCCCCGGTTCTGGGAGATCAGCAAGGCCGAACACGCCAAGCGCATGGACGAGCTGCGCGCCAACGGCATGACGGTCGAGCCCGCCTCGGATGCGCTGAAGACGGCCATGCGTCAGGCAACCGCCTCGATGGAAGGCGAGTTCGTGAAGGCCAACCCGGCCGCCGCCCCCCTGCTCGACGCCTATCACAAGGCCGTCGGCCACTGATCCGGACCGCCGGCGCCCGGGTCCTGTCTCCCCCTTGGGCCCGGGTCGTCTCTGCCTCCCCCTCGACGGCCCCGGCCTTCAGGCCGGGCGCCGGCGGACGGACCTCCACACCTCCCGCCCCCACCCCTTCACGGTCACCACCCAAATTGGATTGGGGCGTCATGACGGCCCTGCGCCTGCTCACCCGCTTCATCGACCGCCTGAACCTCGTCGGGGCGGTCGTGGCAGCCCTGGCTGCCGCCCTGCTCGCCCTGCTGCTGATCGTGGAGGTGATCACCACCTCGGCCTTCGCCTGGTCGCAGCCCTGGGCGATCGAGTTCAGCACCTATCTTCTGGCCTTCGTGCTGTTCTGCGGCACCGGCTGGACGCTCCGCAGCGGCGGCCATATCCGGGTCGCGGCGGTAACCCAGGCCCTGCCGCCGGCCCTGCGCCGGCTGATGGATCTGGCGGCCAGCGTCTTCGGCCTGGGCGTCACCGGCTTCATCGCCGTCGCCATGGTCTCGCAGGCGATCCGCACGGCCGAGATCGGGTCGCGGTCCTTCTATCCGCTGGCGACGCCGCTGATCATTCCGCAGGGCCTGCTCGCCGCCGGTTTCGTGCTGCTCGCCCTCGCCTTCCTCGCCCGTGTGCTGCGTGCGCTGGTCAACGACCCGGTTGAAGATGCCGGCCGACATGCCGGAGGGATCGAATGAGCCTGCCCCTGCTTCTGGTCTTCGGCATGCTGGTGGGGCTGCTCTCCGCCGGCGTCTGGGTGGGCATCACCCTCACCTCCATCGGCCTGGTCAGCCTGGAGGTCTTCCGCAACATGCGGGTCGACCGCTTCCTGGCCGGCGATCTCTGGTCGACCGCAACCTCGGCCGAGCTGGTGACCCTGCCGCTGTTCATCCTGATGGGCGAGCTGCTGTTTCACACCCGGCTGTCAGAGAACCTGTTCTCGGGGCTTTCCCCCTGGACGCGGCGCCTGCCCGGCCGGCTGCTGCATGTGAATGTGCTGGGCTGCACCCTGTTCGCCGCGGTGTCGGGATCGTCCGCCGCCACCACCGCCACCGTCGGGCGGATCACGCTCAAGGAACTTCTGGCCCGCGGCTATGACCGCAACCTCGCCATGGGCTCGCTCGCCGGCGCCGGCACGCTCGGCTTCCTGATCCCGCCCTCGATCCCGATGATCGTCTATGGCGTGCTCGCCAATGTCTCGATCCTGGAACTCTTCATGGCCGGCATCGTGCCGGGGCTGATCCTGGCACTGCTCTATATGGGCTATCTGGGGGTGCGGACCACGATCGACCCCTCGCTGCTGCCGGAAAGCGAGCCGCGGCTCGGCTGGGGGCAGAAATTCGCCGCCCTGCTGTCGCTGGCGCCGGTGCTGTTCCTGATCCTGTTCGTCATCGGCTCTATGTATCTGGGCTTCGCCAGCGTCACCGAGGCGGCGGCGATGGGCGTGCTCGGCGCCCTGCTGGTGGCGCTGGGCCAGCGCACGCTCACCTGGCGCAAGCTGTTCGATGCCCTGCTCGGCACGGTCCGCACCTGTTCGATGATCGGGCTGATCATCTCGGGCGCGCTGTTCCTGTCCAAGGCGATGGCGCGGCTGGGCCTGCCGGTCGAAATCGCCGGTCAGATCGAGGCGCTGGGCCTGCACCCCTATATGCTGATCGCGGTGCTGCTGGTCTTCTACCTGATGCTGGGCTGCATTCTGGACGGGCTGTCGGCGATCGTGATGACCCTGCCGGTCACCCTGCCGCTGGTCACCGCCGCCGGCTTCGACCCGATCTGGTTCGGCGTCTTCCTGATCGTGACCGTCGAAATGGCCCAGATCACCCCGCCGGTCGGCTTCAACCTGTTCGTCATCCAGGGCCTGACCGGCACGCCCATCCTGAAACTGGCCCGCGCCGCCCTGCCCTTCTGCCTGATCATGGTCACCTTCGTGGTGCTGATGGTGCTGGTGCCCGAGGTGGTGACGGCGCTGCCGAAATCACTGTCCTGAAGGCGCTGCCGCATCATGCCCCCCTCCGCCCGCGGCGCGCTCACCGCCCTGATCCGCCGCCATGGCGCCTGGCTGATGGCGGCGGGCGCCGGGCTCGGCATTCTGCTGCCGGATCTGGCGGCCGCGGCCAATCCGGCGCTGCTGCCGCTGTCCTGCCTGACCATGTTCCTGGCGCTGCTTCGGGTGGAGCCCACGGCCTTCATCGCCGTGCTGCGCCGGCCGGGGCTCGGCATCGTGGTGATTTTCTGGATCCTGCTCGCCTGCCCGGTGCTGGTCTGGTGCCTGGGGCGGCTGGTGCTGCCGGCCGACGACGTGTTCCTGCGCGCCATGACCCTGATCGCGGCGACACCGGGCATGATGTCGGCGGCGGCCTATGGCGTGCTGCTCGGCACCGATGTCGCCCTGCTCACCCTGGTCGGGCTGCCGACCAATATCCTGGCGCCGGTGATCCTGCCGGCGGTGGCGCTGCTGCTGGGCGGCGGGGCGGCGATCGACCCGGCGGTGACGGCGCTGCGTCTGGCGGTGATGATCGGGGCAAGCTTCGGCGGCGCCTTTCTGGTCACCGCGCTGATCGGCCGGCCACGCATCCGGCGGGCGGCCCCGGCCATCGACACCGCCATCACCCTGCTGGTGGCGGCGGTGGGGCTGGCGGTGATGCACGGGGTGGGGCCGGCGCTGGTCGCGGCCCCCGGCTTCATGACGCTCGCCATCCTGTCGACGCTGGCGCTGAACCTGGCGCTGCAGGCCACGGGCTTCGCGGTCTTCGGCTTTGCGATCTTCGGCTTTGCGATCCTTGGGCCGGTCCCGGTCCAGGCGCGGCTGTCGGCGGCGCTGGTCTCGGGCAACCGCAACATGATCCTGCTGCTGGCGGCGATTTCCGGCCAGGGCGACCGGCCGCTGGAGCTGATCATGGCGGCGGGACAGCTGCCGCTTTATCTGTCGCCGCTGATCGTGGCGCCGCTCTACCGGCGGGCGCGGTCGCGTGCGGGGCGCTGACTGCGTCGAGGGGGGCGGTCAGACCAGCCCCCGCTTCGCCGCCTCCAGCGCCGCTTCCGCCCGCGAGCAGATGCTGAGCTTGGCGTAGATCGCCTTCACATAGCCGGCGATGGTGTGCTCGCTCAGCGACAGCAGCCGGGCGACTTCGGCATTGCGCAGGCCGCGGCCCAGCAGCGACAGCACCTCTATTTCCCGCGGGGTGAGGGTGACGCCGGGATCGGCGGGGGAAAGCATGGCGCCGGAGGCGGCGGGGGCCGGCCCGGCGGGACTGCGCAGCCGGGCCAGGATCCGCCGCGCGATCGAGGGCGACAGCGGCGGGTCGCCGCGCTCGATCCGGCGCAGATACTGCGCCAGCAGCCCGGCATCCTGATCCTTCAGCAGATAGCCCTGGGCACCGGCGGTGATGGCGTCGAACAGATGGCCGTCATCGTCATAGATGGTGGTGACGATCGGCATCACATCGGGCCGGGCGCAGGCCAGTTCGCGGATCAGCTCGATCCCCGATCCGTCGGGCAGGCCCAGATCGACCAGGGCCAGATGCGGCGCGCTGCGGGCGGCCTCCACCGGGCCGAAGCACGACGCCAACGCCGTGCGGGCGGAGGCGAGGCTGTCGGCCGTGACCGCCCGGATGCCCGGGAAGGTCAGGGTCAGCATCTCGACCAGCCAGGCACGGGTGGGGGCCAGGTCTTCGATCACGAGACCGATACGCTGTTCGGTGCTGCTGCCGCTCATTCCGTGTCCTCAAGCTTGGATGCCGATGTCAGCCGGCTGTCGCCGGACGTGTGCCCTCCAGCGGCAGTTCAAGATCCACCCGCGTGCCCCTCGGCTGTTCGGGGAAGGCGATCCGGCCACCCAGATCGCCCACCCGCCGCGCCAGATTGCCGAGGCCGAGGCCGCCGGAGGGTCGTTCCCCCTCCGTCTCCGCGCGCCCGTCGGCATCCGCGGCGGCCGCCGCCACCAGGCCGATCCCGTCATCCGCCACCGAGAGGTACAGCATGCCATCCTCGACCCGGATCTCGATCCGGACGGTGGTGGCCGCTGCATGACGAATGACATTGCTGATGATCTCGCGCAATGCCCCGAACAGGTTGCGGTAGACCGCATAATCCAGCGGCAGCTCGTCATGGGCGCCGTCGTCCAGCGGCCAGTCGAGCGCCAGGCCCGCGGCCTCCAGCCGGCCCGAGGTTTCATGGCGCAGATCCGCGATCACCCGGCCGAGCGGCATGGAGCCGCGGGCGAGGCCGGCGGCGATGGTGCGGATATCGGCGAGCGCGCTACGGATCAGGCTGCGGGTCTCGCCCAGATCGGCCTTGTGCAGCCCGGTCAGCAGGCGGGCGCCGACATCGTCGTGCAGGTCGCGGGCGATCCGGCGGCGTTCCTCGGTGGCGCCGCGTTCATAGGCCGCGCGGCCCTCGTCGGCATGGCGCATCAGCTGGGTCATCTCGCGCGCCAGCTGCAGATGCGCGGGGCCGAACAGGCCGCGGCCACGCCAGGGATAGCGCACCTCCAGCGCCGGCGCGTCGGCGGTGGGCGGCAGCAGCAGCATCACGCCATCGGCATCGGCCCGGGCCACCGACACCTCGCCCCGGGCCGGTTCCAGCGACAGCGGGTCGAAGACGGTGCGGATCAGCTGGCGCCAGCGCTCGGCGCGTTCGGCCGGCCGCCCGGTGAAGGCAACCTCGATCACCTGGCGGAACAGCTCGTGATCGGCGATCGGCCGGCGCAGCACCATGCGCCGCCACAAGATCTCGCGCAGCGGCAGATAGCCGAAACCGACCACGATCAGCGACAGGCCCAGCGACGGCGCCTGGTCCAGCCCGATCAGCCAGATCAACACCCCGTCCATGGCCAGCAGCAGCATGGCGCCGAGGGTGTAGAACATGACCTTGAAGGCCCATTCGTCCAGCTCGAACAGCCGATAGCGGCGCACGCCGAGTGCCAGGCCGATATAGATCAGCAGGAAGAAGCCGAAGGCCATGCCCTGGGACAGCAGCGGTTCGGTGCCCAGCGTCAGCGGCACCATCATCGCCATGGTGAAGGCACCGGCGCCCAGCACGATCGACAGGCCCAGCCAGCGCAGCGCCGCCCGCGCGGTGGGATCGTGACGGTTCTTCCGCCACTGCACCCCGATCAGGGTGACGATCAGGATCATCTCGATCAGCGTGGCGTAATAGCCGCCATAGCCGGGGCCGGGCGTCAGCCGCAGGGTGTCGAGCACCCAGAGCACCGTGACGACAAGGCCGACCGCAACCGGCACCCGATCGGTGACCAGACGCTTGGGATAGACCAGGAACAGCGCGATCATCGCCACGCCGAAGCCGATCGCCCCCAGATGGTTGATCGCCGACAGCACACGGAACAGCGTGCCGTCGATGGCGAGTTCCCGGGTGCCGTAGACGGCGGAGGCGAAGGCGGAAACGCCGAGCGTGGGCGCGCTTAAGAAGAACATCAGCGGGCCCGAGCCGTCGCGGCGCAGCCCCAGAACCCAGCCGCCGATCAGCATGGCACCCACGCCGGTCATGATCTGCACCCAGAACAGCAGCGGCAGATCCAGGATCGGCCGGCTGTCGGCGGGCGCGATCCACAGCCGGATCGGCTCTCCCTCGGGGTCGACCAGATGCAGCTCCACCCAGTCGGCGGCCAGAATGGCGGCCAGCCGGGTCTGGCGGTCCTGGAAGGCGATGATCGCCGGGAAGCCCGGCAGCATGTCGCTTTCCTCGATCAGATCGCCGGGCAGAACCTCCTCGCGCCGGCCGCCGGCCTCGATCGCGACCAGGCGCATGCCCTGGGCCACCCCCGCCGCCGCGGCGGGGCCGTTGCGGGCGACGGCGGCAATGCGCACGCCCGGCTCTCGCGCCGGGGCGGCGTCGCCGTCATCCACCAGCCGCAGCCCCGTCCAGGGCTGATCGACGGCAAGGAAGGTCGCCGCCCCGGCCAGGACCAGCCCGACGAAGAAGGCGCAGAGGATAACGAGGCTGGGGGACCATCTGGACACGGGGGGTGCGCCGATCCGTTCTGTTCCGATCTATGACTGAAAACTAACATGATCTTTACAATGCCCCATCGCAATTTTCGCGAAGCCCTGCAATTCGTGACACTCCATGCATACCGCCTCCATCCCGATCTCCCCCGCAATTTGACCGGACGCCGCGGAACGCCTAGCCTGAAGCCGGAACGGATCCGCAGCGGTGCGGATGGCTGAAGATGGAGGCATACGGCATGGCGGCAGGGTCCGGGCGCAGTGGGACCGGTGGGGCCAGGGGTGGTGCGGGCAACGGCGCCGCACCACGGCGCGGCCGCCGCAAGGTCGTGCTGACCGACGAGCCGATCCGGCCGGCCGCGCGCCTGGTTGCGACCCAGGATCATGTCGAAGCCGGGCTGCCAGGGGCCGTTGAAACCGGCGGGCTGGGCGATCTGGACGAGGCCGAGCGCGAGACCCTGCATGTGCTGCTGGGCGCGGGCATCGCCGCCAACAGCCGCCTGGCGCTGATCAAGGATGCCCGCTATCTGGCCGGCTGGTGGGCGGCGGCCAATGGCGGCCAGCATCTGCCCTGGCCGGCCCCCCCTTCGGCGGTGGTCCGCTTCATGGTCCATCACCTCTACGATGCGGAAGAACGCGCCCGCAATCCGGACCATGGCATGCCGCGGGCGGTGGAAGAGAAGCTGCTGGCCGCCGGGCTGAAGCGCGAGGCGGGGCCGGCTGCCCCGGCCACCGTCGCCCGCCGTCTGGCCAGCTGGGCTTCGCTGCACCGCATGCGCGGGCTCAAACCCCCGACCGAAGACCCCGGCGTGCGCGAGGTGCGGCGCAAGCTGATGCGCGCCTCCACCTACATGCCCGGCCGCAAGGCCCAGGCGCCGGTTCTGGCCGACACGCTGGAAGCCCTGCTTCAGGCCTGCGAGATCGATATCGACCGCGAGCCGCTGCGCGCGGCGCGCGATGCCGCCCTGCTGGCGGTGATGTGGGCCTCGGGCGGGCGGCGGCGCAGCGAGGCCGGCATGATCCGGATGGAACATCTGCGCCGGGAACGGCCGCAGCCGGCCGAAATCGCCCCGGACGGCGCGCTGACGCCCGAGGGCACGGCCGCAGGCTGGCTGCCGGCGATGACCATCGCCCTGCCCCGCACCAAAACCACCCGCGCCGTGGACGGCGCCCGGGTCTGGCTGATCGGCCGGCCGGTGGAGCTGCTGGATGCCTGGCTCCAGGCCTCGGGCATCCGCGCAGGCGCGGTTTTCGTGCCGATCGACCGCCACGGCAACCCGCGCATCACCCCCGACGGCCGCGGCTTCGGCCGGCGCGGCCTGGACGGGTTGAGCGGCCAGGCCGTGGCGCGGATCGTGAAGACCCGCGCGGCCCAGGCCGGGCTGGACCCGCGCCAGATCAGCGCCCACGGCCTGAGATCCGGCTTCATGACCGAGGCGGCCAACCGCGACGTGCCGATCCAGCAGGCCATGGCCCAGTCGCTGCATCGGTCGATCGCGGTCGCCGCACGTTATTACGACGAAAGCGCCGCCGCCCGCGGCCGCGGCGCCCGCCTGCTGGCCGATCCGCCGGCCCCGGCGGCGCGGCGGCCCAAGGTCTCGGATCTCTGATCGGGCGCGGCGTCTCCGGTCAGTCGGCCTCGCGGGCGATGCGGGCGATCTCGGCCTCCATCTCGGCATGGAAGCTGTCGCGCGACCACAAACGGTCATCGCCTTCCGCATAGGCTTCAGCATTGCGGCGGTAGAGGAAGGCGTTCAGCCGGTTGGCGGCGGCATTGTCGCGGGTCCGCACCACCTTGCCCGGCGTGCCGACCACGATCGAATTGGGCGGGATCACCGTGCCTTCCTTCAGGCAGCTCTGCGGCGCGATGATCGAATTCTCGCCGATGACGCAGTCATCCATGATGGTGGCCCCGATGCCGACCAGCACATTGTCGCCGATCCGGCAGCCATGGATGGTGACATGATGGGTGATGGAACAGTTGCGGCCGACATAGGTGCCGGCCTTGTTGCCGACATGGACCATCACGAAGTCCTGAATATTGGTGTTCTCGCCGATCACCACCTCGAACATCTCGGCCCGGAAGACCACGTTCATCCAGACCGACACGCCGGCCTTCAGCGTCACCTTGCCGAAAATCGCCGCCGAGCGATCGATCCGGGCCGCCGGATCCACAACCACCTCCGGCCCGATCCTGAGCCCGCCCGCCCTGCCGGCGGCGATGTCTGCACCACTGATCATTCCACTGTCCCTTATTATCGCGGCCGAATGCCCGTCTCCATCCCCGTCGGCCACTCTGCCGGTGCCGACGATGATCTGCAAGCCGGGAGGGGCGGCGATCAGCGTCAGGTCATCTTCCGACACACCGCCATCAGTGTCTGCCGGAACCACCGGTGTGCCGGGTCTGCGTCGAGACGGGGATGCCACATCAGGCTGATCGCCAGTTCGGGTGTGGTGACGGGCAGGTCGAACCCCTGCAGGCCCTCCGCCGCCCCCTGGCCGTGCGCCCCCTGCCCATGCGCCACCTGGCCGTGCAAGAGGCAGGATTGCGGTACCAGAGCGACCAGGTCGGACCGGCGGGCAACCGTCAGCGCATCCAGGAAGCCCGGCACCACCGCGACGATCCGGCGTTCCAGGCCGATCGCGCGAAGTGCCGCGTCAACCGGGCCGGTCATGGCCCCCCTGCGCGACGCGACGACATGGCCGCAGGCGGCATAGCGCTGGGGCGTCATCACCCCGTCGAACACCGGGTGGCCGTGGCGGGCCGCAGCGATGAAGCGATCACGAAAGATCATCTGGCTGCGCATCTCGGGCGCCGAGGCGCCGGTCGTTCCGACCTCGATGTCGATCGGCCCCTCCCGCAGCGGGCGCGCATCCTTGTCGGGCTTCGGTGCGAAACGGAGCCGGACCAGTGGCGCTTCCTGCGTGATCGCAGCCACGATCGCGGCGGCGAAGAGCGACACGAAGCCTTCATTGGCGCGGATCGTGAAGGTTCGCGCCAGTGACGCCGGATCCGGATCCGCCGCCGCCGGCGTCAGCACGGCACGCGCCTCGCGGACAAGGACAGGAAGACGTCCGGCAAGGCGCCCGGCAGCCCGGGTCACGCTGCGCTCCGCCAGCAGGACGTCGAGGGCAGTCAGCAGGTTCAGATCGATCGCGGTCTTGGTCAGGCCATGGCTGCCGCCTTCGCCGGGAAGGGATGGCATGTCATCGGCACCGTCCGCGACGGCGGCCGGACGGACCTGCACGCATTGGCCGATGCCTGGCCCGATCAGATCACCATCGCGCCACTCGACATCACCGACCCCGCACAGATCGGGGCGCTGCGCGAGCGGCTGCCGTCAGGCGCTTTGGACATCCTGTTCGTCAATGCCGGAACCGCCAATCGGGACGCTGCCGTGCCGGCCGCCCGGGTCGCACCCGAAGACTTTATGCAGGTGATGCTGACCAATGCCCTGGGTGTGATGCGCACGGTCGAAGGGCTTCAGGACCTGGTCAAGGCCAATGGCCTGATCGGTGTCATGTCGTCGGGCCAGGGCAGCATCGCCAACAACACCAGGGGCGGCTTCGAGGTCTATCGCGCCAGCAAGGCGGCGCTCAATCAGCTCATGCGCAGCTATGCCGCCCGTCAGGCCGGCGATCCGCGCGCGATGGTGCTGATGGCGCCGGGCTGGATCCGCACCGGGCTGGGTGGGCCCGGCGCACCGTTCAGCATGGAGGAGACCATTCCGACCCTGGTCGACACGTTGATCGCGCAGCAGGGCAGGCCCGGGCTGCGCTTCATCGACCGGTTTGGCGACACGGTGCCGTGGTAGTGGGATCGCGGGCCCCGGGAAGCGATCGCGGACTAATCCGTCGCCTGGCAATGGGCGGCGGTGCGGCGGCCGACCGTCCAGGTCGCGTCGCGGCCCTTGCCGCGGAGTTCATGGCGGGGGGTGGCGTACCAGATGCCCGAGGCGGCGATCTTCTGGGGCAGGACCAGGGGTGCGCCCTCGCCGGTGGACACCACGGCGCGGCTGTCTTCCAGCGTCGGGCCGTTGATGAAGCGCACGTCGAGACGCGTGCCGTCGTCACACACATAAGTTGCGGTGTAGACGCTGTTTACATCTTCTGAAGGTGGCGCCGCGACCGGATCCGGGGCCGGCGGCGGGGGTGGCGGCAGGTCGCGTTCGGCGGCACAGCCGGCAATCATGCCGGCGAGAATGACGGATGGGGCCAGGCGGCCCCAGATCGGGGATGACATCACCGGAAACCTCCCTCGTGGTCTCCGGCCAGCAGATCCCGTCCCGGGCACAAGCGCAAGTGCGGCCCGGAAATGCTCACGGCGGCAGGTCGCGATCAGGCCGCCGTGCAGTCGGTCACCCGCCCCGCGACCATCCAGGCCGCCCCCGTGCCCCTCAGCAGCAGGGCGTTGCGATTGGTCTCGTAGCGGCCGGGCTCCACCACCGGCAGAATCAGCCCTTCGCCATCGCCGGTTCGGATGACGGCATGATCGGGTTCATAGCGAACTTTCAGCGCCGAGCCGTCGGCACAGGAGAACCGTGCCGACCAGGGCCCGGACAGCTGGGCGAAAGAGGACGTCTCGGAACGGCCCCCTCCGCAGGCGGCAAGAAGCAGGCAGGACGTGACGACGGCGGCGATGGTCCCGGGGACGGCGACGGTCCTGGGCACGGATGACCTCCGATCGGCGGCAGGGAGCACAGAGGGCGGTAAGCCTGGGGGCCTCCACCAGCAAACCGGTTTTCCGTCGCCGCCGCCAGCGTCCTTTCATGGAAAGAAACGTGACAGATCAATAAAGCGTGCCGAGCGCCTCCCGCGTGAAGGCCTGAAGTTCGCTCGTGCGGCCGTCGCGGATCTTGGCGACCCAGTCCGGATCCTTCAGCAGCGCCCGGCCGACGGCGACCAGATCGAACTCGTCGCGCTCGAACCGCTCGATCAGCGCGTCGAGGGAGGCCGGTTCCGAGCCCTCGCCGCGGAAGGCGGCGACGAATTCGCCCGAGAGGCCGACCGAGCCGACGGTGATGGTGGGCTTGCCGGTCAGCTTGCGCGCCCAGCCGGCGAAGTTCAGCTCCGAGCCTTCGAATTCCGGCTCCCAGAAGCGGCGCTGAGAGCAGTGGAAGACATCGGCGCCGGCATCGGCCATCGGCTCCAGCCAGGCGGCCATCTCGTCGGGGGTGTTGGCGAGGCGCGCGGTGAAATCCTGCTGCTTCCACTGCGACAGGCGGATGATCACCGGATAGTCCGGGCCCACCGCCGCACGCACCGCCTTCAGGATCTCGACCGCGAAACGGCTGCGTTCCGGTAGCGTTTCGCCGCCCCAGCCGTCGCTGCGCTCGTTGGTGCCCGACCAGAAGAACTGGTCGATCAGATAGCCATGGGCGCCGTGCAGCTCGATCGCATCGAAGCCCAGGCGCTGGGCATCGGCGGCAGCCTGGGCGAAGGCCGCGATGGTGTCGGCGATCGCCGCCTCGGTCATCGGCTCGGTGAAGCGCTTGCCGGGCGACGACAGGCCCGAGGGGCTGTCGATCGGGCCGGGGGCCTTCCAGTCGGTCATCGGGTTGCGGGCCGAGCCCACATGCCAGAGCTGCGGCGCCATCAGCCCGCCCGCGGCATGGACCTCGTCGATCACCCGCTTCCAGCCGGCCAACTCCGCCTCGCCCCAGAAACGCGGCACCGCGGGATCGTTGAGCGAGGCGGGCCGGGCGACGCCGGTGCCTTCCGAGATGATCAGCCCCACCCCGCCCTCGGCACGGCGGCGGTAATAGGCCGCGACATCCTCGTTCACGATGCCGCCGGGCGAGAAAGACCGGGTCATCGGCGCCATGACGATGCGGTTGGGCAGGTGCAGGGGCCCCAGATCGAAGGGGCGGAACAGGATCTCGGTATCGGCCATCGGGCGGGCGTCGCTCTTGTCTGAGGTGAGGCGTTCGGCGGTGAGCGGATCAGCGAAAACGGGGATCTGGCCACCAGGGATAGAAATCGGGCATGTCGGTCGACACCTTCGCCGGGAAGGCGGCCGGGCGCTTTTCCAGGAAGGCGGTCACGCCCTCGGTCACGTCGTCCGTCTTGCCGCGCGAGACGATGGCGCGGCTGTCGACGCGGTGCGCCTCCATCGGATGATCGGCGGTGTGCAGGCGCCACATCATCTGGCGGGCCAGCGCCACCGAGACCGGGGCGGTGTTGTCGGCAATCTCGCGCGCCAGCGCGCGGGCGGCGGGCATCAGGTCGTCGGGTTCGTGCAGAGAACGCACCAGCCCGCGGCTCAGCGCCTCGTCGGCGCCGAAGACCCGGCCGGTATAAACCCATTCCAGCGCGGTCTGCATGCCCACCAGCCGCGGCAGGAACCAGGACGAGCAGGCCTCGGGCGTGATGCCGCGGCGGGCGAAGACGAAGCCGAAACGGGCCGCGGTCGAGGCCAGCCGGATGTCCATCGCCAGCTGCATGGTGGCGCCCACACCCACCGCCGCGCCGTTGACCGCCGAGATGACCGGCTTCAGGCTGTCATAGATGCGCAGCGTCACCTGGCCGCCGCCGTCGCGATGCACGCCGGCGATCTGGTTCTTGCGCCCGGCATGGCGATCGAAATCGAAGGTATCGCCGCCGCTGTCCAGATCGGCACCGGCACAGAAGGCCCGACCCGACCCGGTGACGATCACCGCCCGCACATCGTCATCGGCATCGGTGACGTCGAAGAGGTGCAGCAGGTCGTACATCATGGCCGAGGTGAAGGTGTTCATCTTCTCGGGCCGGTTGAAGGTCGCGATCGCGACCCCGTCCTCGACCACATAATCGAGGGTCCGGAACTCGGGCAGCTTCGGCGAAGCGGACATCGGGCGCAGTCCTCCGGTCTGTTTCTTGTCGTGGCGCATATCCTCGCCCGCGACGCCGCCCGCGGCAACATAATTCGAACGGTCGTTTCATGTCCTGGCCCGTCCTCGCACCCACCTGGGATCGCGATCGAGATGGCAGATGACAGGTGCCGGCTCCGGGCGATAAGTTCACGGTCGGAAAGATGACATCAGGAACCGCGCCCTCATGGCCTGCCCGCCAGTGGAAACGGCACCGCATCACGGCGACATCCTGGCTGACCGGATCGAGAAGGCCCTTGCCGGCCGGGCCGACCTGCCATCGATCGCCTTCACCGGGACGGGCGGCACGATCACTGGCCGCACGGGCGATGAGTTGCGCGCAGCGATATGGATGCAAGTCGACCGGCTGCAAAGCTGGATGAGGGGGGGCACGCGGGTGCTGGTTCTGGCCTTCCCTGCGGGCGAAACCTTTGTCACCCTGTTCCTGGGCTGCCTGATGGCGGGCATCACCGCGGTTCCCGTGGCGCTGCCGCGACGGGGCAGCCGGTCCGGCCAGTTCCGTCACATCGTGACCGATTGCGGGGCCGCGGCGGTGCTCTGTGCGCCCGAAAGCCGGGCCACGATCACGGCGGCCCTGAGAGGTGCAGACGCGGGAGGTACAGATCCGGGAGGGGGCGCCCCGCAGATCCCGGTCGTCGCCTGGCCCCCGGATGGCGCCGCCCTTCCGTCATTGCCCGACATCGATCGGGCAGACGCGGAAAAGATGCGGCCCGCGATCATCCAGTACACCTCCGGCTCCACCCGCTGGCCCAAAGGCGTGCGGATCATGCCCTGGAACGTGGTGGAGAACTGCGCCCTGGTGATGCGCGCCTGGGGGATGAACGAGACCGCGCATTTCGTAAACTGGCTGCCGCACTACCACGACATGGGATTGATGGGCGGGATTCTGTATCCGCTGCTCTGCGGCGGGCAGTCTGTACAGATGTCGCCTTTCGAGGTGATCCGCCGGCCGGCCGCCTGGCTGGAGACGATCTCGGCGGCCGGGGCGACTTTCAGCGGCGGCCCCGCCTTCATGTTCGCCGACTGCCTGATCCGGATCCGCGATGACGAGATCGCCGGGCTCGACCTCTCCCGCTGGCGACGCGCATTCTGTGGCGCCGAACCGGTGCCGGCCGGTCTTCTGGACCGCTTCCATGCCCGTTTTGCCGCCACGGGGTTGCGGCGCGACGCGGTTTTTGCCTGCTACGGGCTGGCCGAAGCCACCCTGTTCGCTGCCGGTGTCCCGCAGGAGAGCGCCGGGGCGGCCATATCCGATCAGCCGGTCACCCCATGCCACCTGACCGACGAGACCCGGGCGCATCTTCGCATCGTCGATCCCGCCGGCACCGGGGTTCTGGCCGAGGGAGAGACCGGCGAGATCTGCCTGTCGGGTCCCTGGATCGCCGACGGCTATCTGGGCGGGACCGACGAGACGGCGGCGTCTTTCCAGGCACCCGCACCGGGAGCCCCGGATCCGGTCTGGCTGCGCACCGGCGATCTGGGGCATGTCACCGGCAATACGCTTCATGTGGTCGGGCGGCTGAAAGACGTGCTGATCTGCAATGGCCGGAAGATTTCGGCCGCGGAACTCGAATGGCTCGCGGCCGGGATTGATCCGGCGCTCAACCCGCTGGCCGCCGCTGCCTTTGCCCCTGATATGACATCCAGCGGTCTGGCGGTGCTGGCCATCGAACCCCGGCTCGGCTGCCGCCTCGCGCCCGATACGGCAGCCCTCGCCCGCCGGATTGCACGGGCGGTGGCCGGCGAATGGGGCATCCGGCTGACAGATGTGGTATTCGTGCCGCGCGGCCGGCTGCCGCGCACCAGCAGCGGCAAGATCCGCCGCGCGGCGGTGGCCCGCGCCTGGCGCGAAACCCGGTCGTCGATCCAGGGAGAGGTGGTGGAGGTGGCATGACCCGGGTCAGATCCGAAACCTGGCGCGACCCGTCGCAATTCGTCACCGATCCCGAGATGGTGATCGCCATCCTGCGCGACAGCAGCTTCGCCACCAGCGACGTCCTGTCCTATCTGGATCAGATTGAAACGCGCAGCGGGCGTAGCCTGCCCTATCTTCGGGCGATGGCGCGGCACAGCTTCGTCTTCCAGTCGGGCCCGGACCATCTGCAGGCACGCCGGCTGATCGCCCCCTTCTTCTCGCCCGCCGCCGTCGCGCGCTGGACGGCGGTCATCGATGCCGAGGTTAAGGCGGCCATCGACGTCCTGCCGACGCTGGCCGCCCCCGATCTGGTCCGAGATCTGTCGGAGCGGGTCTTCCTCGGGGTCATGCGCCGGTTCATCGGGGTGCCGGGTGGCGAGGACGACCGGGTGCTGGCGCTGATCCGGACGGTCAACGACCTGACATCGCCGATGCTGTCCCTGTCCACCCTCACCCGGATCGATGCGGGAATCCGGGAGTTGCTCGGTTACATGGCGCCGACGCCGGCATCACCGGATCTGCCCGCACCGCTCCTGGGCTTCCTTGAAGCGGCACGATCCGGCAACGAGGCGGCGGATCCGGCCTGTTTCGCCCTGACCGCGCTCGTCGCCGGCCACACGATCGCCCAGTCGCTGAGCTATGCGCTCTATTCCCTGCTGAGCGACAGAAGCGACGCCTGGCAGGACGCAGCCGCGCCCGACTGGCCCGAGCGGATGCTGGAGCGGGTGGTCTCGCTCTACCCCTCGACCCTGACCGTGGCCCGCACGGCCACACGTGATGCCGAGGCTGGCGGCTGCCCCTTCCATCAGGGCCAGACCGTGGTGCTCGACATGGTGGCGGCAAATGCCGGGCTGCGGGCTGCAAGCGGCGGTCAGGCACATCTGGCCTTCGGCACCGGCCCGCATAAATGCCCGGGCGCCGCGCTCTCGCGTCTGTTGATCGCCCGCACCATTCCGGCCCTGGCACGGGCTTTCCCGCGCATGACCCTGCATCGCGAGCAGGTGACCTTCCATGTGTTCATGATCGCCCAATATCCGGACCGCCTGCCCGTCGAGCTGGACGACACGCCGCTGCGCCGCAATGCGCGGCTGGTGGAGCTGCGGGATGCCGTTCACGGCCGCACCGTCGCCACCGATGACGATATGTGGTCGCCGCCGATGATGGAGGCCCATCTGCGGGCGCTGTCCGAACGGTCAGGTCGCGACTTCTCGCGCGCGATCCTGATTGCGCGCAATGCGATGATCTTCATGTCCGGTGATCGCCATGTCGCGGCCCGCCGAACCGTGACCGAAAGCTTGGGCGAGAACCGTCTGGCCAGGTGGCAGCCGCATATCGATGCATGCATCACCGCCGCCCTGGACGGGTTGGAGGTGGCAGCACGGCCCGACCTGATCCGCGATTTCACCACGCCGCTGTTCCAGGCGGTGACCCGGCCGATCCTGGGCATTGCCCCACGCGACCCGGCCCGGTTCGATGCGCTGGCCCCGGTTCTGCAGGATGTGCTGGAGCCCTGGGCATCGCTCAAGGAACTGGCCCGGCTGGAAGAGGTATTCCTGGAACTTCTGGATCTGATGGACCTGCCGGGCACCGCCGGCGATCTGCCGGCCACCCCGCTGCTCACCCGGCTGCTGGCGGAAGGTCTGCCGGATTTCGACGCGCGCGACATCAGATGCCTGGTGCTGGTTCTGTACGGGGCGGCCTTCAATCTGTCGCACACGCTGGGCAATGTGATTGACCACCTGCTGTCGCTGCCGCCGGAAGAGCGCGCGACCCTGACCGACCCGGCCGCGGTGCGGCGGGATCTGGAGGCGCTGATCGCACTTGCCGCGGCGCCCAAATACATCTATCGGATGGCGCGACATGCCGGGACGGCCGGCGGGTTGCCGGTGCGCGCCCATGACACCGTGCGGGTGCTGCTTCCGTCGGCCAATCGTGGGGCCGGCGTCGGGCATCTGGCCTTCGGCCACGGGCTGCACCACTGCGTGGGGGCGTCTCTGTCGAAGCGGGTGATCCGCAGTGCCATTCCGGCCCTGTTCGCCCGCTTTCCGACGCTGCGCCTGCAGACGCACGGACATGTGTACCACCCCACCACCCAGGCCGTCGCCCTGGAGCGGCTGCCCTGCCGGCTGCGCTGACCCCGGAAGGACCTCTTATGACCGTGCGCCAGATCAATCCCGATGTCATGGCCTTCCTCATCGGCCGGCTGAGTGAGCTGACCGGCACCCCACCGTCTGAGATCGGCATCGACATCGCGTTGATTGATCTGGGGTTGCAATCCATTGACGCAGTCCTGCTCTGTGGCGAAATCGAGGATCGTTTCCGGATCGAACTCGACCCCACGACCATCTTCGATGCCGAGACCCTGGGCGATTTCGCGCGTGAGGTGAGCAGCCGCGTGGATGGCGCATGACCAGCTGGTATCTGGGCCTTTCGACATCCGGCCACGACCCGGCCCTGGCGCTGGTCGACCCGGCGGGGCAGGTCGTTTTTGCCGAGTCGACCGAACGCTTTCTGCAGGACAAGCGGGCCTGGGGGGCAGCGCCCGATCATTTCGCCCATCTGGCCGCGGCTCTGGCCACCACCGCCTTCGACCCGGCGGCTGATCGGCTGGTGGTCGCCACCAGCTGGTCGACCGTCAAGGCGACCCAAGACGTAAAACTGCACGACGCGCTGCTGCCGGCTACCGATACGCTGTGGATCCGTGGTCTTCAGGCGGGTGTTCAGCAGGCCGCCGGCGCCTCTCTGCTGCGTCTGGGGCTGGCCGACCGGATGCCCGAGATCCGGCGCTTCGATCACCATCTCTGTCATGCGGTGACCGCGGCCTGGTTCGCCCCGGTCGAAGATGCCGCCACGCTGGTGATCGATGGCGAGGGCGAGGTGGGCGCGGTCTCGCGTTTCCGGATGAGCGGCCGCCGGCTGGAACGGGTCTGGCGATCCTGGGGGCCCGGCAGTCTCGGCACCTTCTATGGCTGGCTGACAGGCCTGTGCGGCTTCGACTGGCGGCTGGGCGAGGAATGGAAAGTCATGGGCCTCGCCGCCTTCGGCCGGCCGATCCCCGACCTGGTCGAGGCGCTGGCCGGGATGTTGCGGATCGACCGCGGCCGGCCACGCTTTGCCGATGACGAGACCATCGCCCGCATCCGCGTCCTGGCCGGACGCCATGCCCGCGCGCCCGGTGATCCGGTGATGCAGGCGGCCGATCTCGCCGCCTCGGGGCAGGCCGCCTATGCCGGCTTCGCCGACCGGATCATCGCCGCGGTGGCCGATGACGAGACCGGTGAAACCGATCTGATCCTGAGCGGCGGCTGCGCGCTCAACTCTTCGTATAACGGCACCATCGCCGGCCGTGGCGGAATCCGGCGGCTCTTCGTGCCGCCCTGCCCGGCCGATGACGGCAACGCCATCGGCGCCGCCCTGCTCGCCTGGATGGCCGATGCCGGCACCGACCGCGTGCCCCTGGGCGATGGCTCGCCCTTTCTCGGCACCAGCCCCGATCCGCGGGCGATCGCGGCGGCGGCCGCCCGCAGCGGCACCCGGGTCACGCCGGCTGGCGCGGGTTCCGCAGCGCTCGTCGCCGAACGCCTCGCCGCCGGGGCGGTGATCGGGGTGATGCGCGGACCGGCCGAGTTCGGGCCGCGCGCCTTGGGCCATCGCTCGATTCTGGCCGATCCCCGTCCCCAGGATATGGCCGACCGCATCAATCGCGAGGTCAAGGGCCGTGAACCCTATCGGCCCTTCGCCCCGGTTCTGCCCGTCAATCGCACGGATCGCTGGTTCGAGAGGCCGCAGGCCTCGCCCTATATGTCGCTCACCCTGCCCTGGAAACCAGAGATGCGCGAGCGGGTGCCGGCCGTCTGTCATCGCGACGGCACCGGCCGGCTGCAGACCGTCGACGCAGCCACGGCCCCCTGGATGTCGGCGCTGATCGACCGCTTCGAAGCGATCACCGGCGTGCCGGTGGTTCTGAACACCAGTTTCAACGTGATGGGCAAGCCGATCGTCCACAGCGTACAGGATGCCATGGCGGTTCTGGCCACCACCGGGCTTGACGGCGTGCTGATCGGCGACCTGCTGCTCGAACGCCCCGACCAGCGCGGCGCGACATCCTGATCCCGGCAAACCGACATGGCTTTCAGCTCTCCGCTGTTTCTTCTGGTCTTTCTGCCGGTGGTGCTCGGGCTCTTCCTGATCGCCTGCGGTCGCCGGCCCATGCTTGCCGTGGCCGTGCTGCCGGCTGCGACCGTTGCCTTCTGCCTCGCGACCGATCCGCGCGCCCTCGCCTTTCTGGCCGCCTCGCTTCTGGGCAACCACCTGCTGATGCGGCTGATGCTGCGATGGCCACCCGACGCGGCGGTGCGACGCGGCCTGCTTGCCGCCGGCATCGTTCTCAACCTTCTGCCGCTCGCCCTGTTCAAGATCTACAATCTGGAGGCGCTGGGGGTGGTCGGCTATCTGGGGGGTGACGGCATCGGCGCCCTGCCGCTGGGCCTCGCCTTCTACACCCTGCAGCAGATCACCTATCTTCTGGATGCGCCGCGTCTGGGCAGTGACGGTCCGGATGCACTGCGCTACGCCGCCTGGGGATCCCTGTTCTGCCAGCTGCCGGCCGGCCCGATCGCCCCCTATGCCGCCACGGCCCCGCAATATCAGAGACTCGGCCACGATCGGCCGCCCGCGCGGATGATCCTCGCCGGGCTGACGCTGTTCCTCTTCGGGCTGCTCAAGAAGATCCTGATTGCCGACACACTGGGCCGCGCCGTCGACCCTCTCTACGCCGCGGCCGAAGCCGGCACCATCGCCACTCCGGCGGCCTGGGCGGCGGCCTGGGGCTTTGCGCTCCAGCTCTATTTCGACTTTTCGGCCTATTCCGACATGGCGATCGGTCTTGCGATGTGCTTCGGCCTCAGGCTGCCGGTCAATTTCGACTCGCCGCTGAAGGCGCGATCCGCGGGTGACTACGTCATGCGCTGGCATATGAGCCTGATGCGCTTCGCGCGCGACTACGTCTTCCAGCCGGTGTTCCGCATCATGATGCGTCTGCCGCTGCCCGCCCTGTCGAGAACCCGCCACTCCGTCCTTGCCTGGGCGGCCGCGACCATGGCCACCTTCATCGCCATCGCTGTCTGGCACAGCCCGGCACCGATCATCATTCTGCAGGGCATCATCGGCGCCGCGATCGTGATCCTGCTGCAGATCCGCCGGGCCGGGCGTGCCGCCACGCCCGTCAACGGTGGAGCGCCGGCAGTAATGGCGCGGATCCGGGGGCTCGGCGGTCAGGTCCTGACGCTGGTCGTCGTCTCGCTGACCGTCATGTGCCTGCGCGCGGGGTCGCTCGACGGCATCGGCAATCTGATGACCAGCCTGTTCCGGCCCGATCCCGGCCCGATCGGCGCCGGTCTGCTGCTGAAGCTCGCCATCGCCAGCCTGATCGCGCTCGCAGCCCCCAACTCGATGCGGATCTTCGGCCTGATCGAGGGACGCGGGCGGCCACCGCTGCGCTGGCGCTGGCAGCCCGACCGCCGCTGGGGCTGGGCAACGGGTATCGCAATCATCCTGCTCGCCGTGCTGCTGACACGGGATGCCGGCCAGCAGGAGTTCATCTATGCGCGGTTCTGATCCCGCGGGCGGCGGGGGGCTGCGGGCCTATCTGCGCGCGCTGCTGACCTCAGCCCTGATCGCCACCGGAATTATCGCCGGATTCAACCTGGTCATGGATCCGATGGGCGAGTTCGGGATCTCCGGCACCCATCGGCTGAATGCCGTGGTGCCGATGGAGGTCCACCAGTTTCGCATGGGGGCCGTCGATCGCTACCTCTCCACCGTGATCGATGGCAGGGCCGACCGGTATCTGATCGGCTCGTCGCGCGTCGAATACGGTTTCGATCTGTGCGAGCAGCCGGACATCCGGAGAATCGCACTGTTCTCCTTCGACATGTCCGATGCCCGACATATTCAGGCCCGGCTGCTGTCCACGGCGGACCGGCCGCTGAGGCTGATCATGGAAATGGCCGGAATGGGCATCAATCCGATCAGACGCGTCCAGTACGACAGTCCACCTCCCTCGCTCGTCATACGCAAACTCGGCGCCCTGTTTTCGTATGAGGCGCTCAGGCTGTCGATCGATACGCTCCGCCGCAATCTGACCGCCCGAAGCCCGACCGACCCCGCCGTCGCACGCTGCCGGCCATCGCCGCAATGGATCGAAGAAAACCAGACGGAGATCACCATCGCCCAGCGGGAGACCCGCGCGCAAGTCGCCGTCAGAAATGCGGATGACTACGACCGTTTGTTTCGCACCGCCCTTGCCGAAGCGGACCGCATCTGCGCCCGGACCGGCATCCGGCACAGAATCCGATGGCTGGTCGCACCGCCGTCTTTTGATCAGGCGGAACTGCCGGCGACCGGTCCCATGTCCATCCTTCAACGCGCCAGCATGCAGTCCGCCCTTCACGACCGGCGTCCGGAGGCGGCATTCTGCGACATCGCCCTGGTCACGGCGGGCTTCGATGACGATCGGTGGCGGAACCGTGCCAACTGGCTTGACCCGAACCACTTTTCACCGGCTCTGGGGGCACCGGTTCTGACCGCTCTGTTCAAGTGACGGCAGGGAAATCGGCTTGTGCCAGGATTGCCAGTCCTGGTATTCTGTTTTTCCTTATCAAACGAACATGCTAGCAGGATCTCGTGATGAGCCAGCAAATGCTTCAACAGGATGTCAGCGTCCGCCCCCTCTGGCATAAGCCTGAGCTTTCCTGCGAGCCGATGAATGACGCCCAGAGCAATGCTGGTGGCGCCACAGACCTGGGGACGCTCTCGTAAAGCCTGACGCTCCAGGCGCAGCGACGGTAGAGGATCTCTGCTCCCGCAAGCACTGGCCACTCAGACACTGGCCACGGGCAGATGACCAGGTGCTTCTGGTCATCGAATATCTTGCAGGCAGGTTGCAGGCGGTCAAGACCCCGGAAGATGGCGGACGGGGAACGGGACGGCGATGATATGCTTGAGCCGCACGCTCATGGCACCGGCTCAGCATAAGTTCAGCTCACGTTTGTGAGGGCTGAGTTTTCTTTTGTGAGCGACTGATACCGACCTCCCGACCTCTGGCGGGAGGTTTTTTTTGGGCGAGGTGCGATGCCCGCGTCGCTTCCGGGGTTTCATATGCTCATCCCGGTCCACATGACGCAACATATCGCATGGCGTGACCCGAACGGCCATTGCCGACAAGGGGCCCGGTGCATACCTTCGCCCGGAACGTCACGCTGCGGAACAAGCGGCGGACCGTCACTCGTGAACCGGGGGAGACACAACCGATGACCCAGTCCTGGGCAGATGCGGCTGCGGGCTTTGATTTCGAAGCGATGCTGCGCCAGTCGCTGGCCGGCGATCTTGCCGCGATGAATGCCTGCGTGGAGTGCTGCGACGCCCATGCCGCCGCCGATCCCGAGCGGGTGGCGCTGCGCTATGAAAGCCGCGACGGCCATGGTGGCACCATGACCTTCGGGGCGCTGAAAGAGGCCGCCGGCCGCTTCGCCAACCTGCTGGCGGCGCGCGGCATCGGCCCCGGCGACCGGGTCGGCGGGCTGCTGCCGCGGGTGCCGGAACTGCTGGTCACCATTCTGGGCACCTGGCGGGCGGGCGCGGTTTATCAGCCGCTGTTCACCGCCTTCGGCCCCAAGGCGATCGAGCATCGCACCGCCACCGCCGGCACGAAGCTGATCGTCACCGACGCGCAGAATCGCGACAAGCTGAACGAGTTGAGCGTGCCCGCGACCATCGCGGTCATCCGCGGCGGCGCAGGTGCCGGCGATCTGGATTTCGACGCCGAGCTGGCCGCGCAGAGCCCGGATTTCGCGCCGGTCATGCGCCAGGGCGAAGATCCGTTCCTGATCATGTTCACCTCGGGCACCACCGGCCCGGCCAAGCCGGTGATGGTGCCGCTGCGCGCAATCGCCGCCTTCAAGGGCTATATGCAGCTGGCGGTGGGGCTGCGCGCCGATGATGTGTTCTGGAACATCGCCGATCCGGGCTGGGCCTATGGCCTGTATTACGCAGTCACCGGGCCGCTGGCGATGGGCGTCGCCACCACCTTCTATGACGGGCCGTTCACGGCCGAGAGCACCTATGGGCTGATCGAGAAGCTGGGCGTCACCAATCTGGCCGGTGCCCCCACCGCCTATCGCCTGCTTCTGGCCGCCGGTCCTGAACTCGCGGAAGGCGTGAAGGGCCGGCTGCGCGCGGTTTCCAGCGCCGGCGAGCCGCTGAACCCCGAGGTGATCCGCTGGTTCGCCGAACATCTGGGCACGGTGATCCACGATCATTACGGCCAGACCGAACTCGGCATGGTGCTGTGCAACCATCATGATCTGGACCATCCGGTCCAGGCCGGCGCCGCGGGTTTCGCCGTGCCCGGCCACCGCATCGTGGTGGTGGATGAAGACACGCTGGAAGAACTGCCCGTGGGCCAGCCCGGCATTCTGGCGGTCGATCGCGAAAACTCGCCGCAATTCTGGTTCCAGGGCTATTGGAACATGCCGACGAAGTCGCTGCGCGGCCGCTATTACCTGTCGGGCGACACGGTGGAGCTGAACGAGGACGGCAGCATCTCCTTCGTCGGCCGGTCGGACGACGTCATCACCTCGTCGGGCTATCGCATCGGGCCCTTCGATGTGGAAAGTGCGCTGATCGAGCACAAGGCGGTGGTGGAGACCGCCGTGGTCGGCAAGCCCGACCCCGAGCGGACAGAGATCGTGAAGGCCTTCGTGGTGCTGAAGCCGGCTTACGAGCCGACGCCCGAGCTGGCGGAGGAATTGCGCCGCCATGTCCGCGCCCGGCTGTCGGCCCATGCCTATCCGCGCGAGATCGAATTCGTCGACGAACTGCCCAAGACGCCGAGCGGCAAGCTGCAGCGCTTCATCCTGCGCAACCAGGAAAAGGCCAAGGCGGAAGCCGCGGCCGTCGCCTGACGGCACCGTCGCACCCCTGATACGGCCCGGCTCCTTGTTCAGGGGCCGGGCTGTTTTCCATTCAGACCGCCTCCGTTCAGACGGCGCCCTGATATTCGCCACGTGCGGGGTAGTCGGCCTTGATCACGAAATCGAGCGCGGCCAGCAGCTCCCGCGCCGGTGGCCGGGCGAAGGGCATGGTCTGGATCGCCATGTAATAGAGCGTGCCGTCGGCGCGGACCAGGAACAGACCGGGTTCCGAGAACAGCGCCGGTTCCTCGATGCCGATCGAGGTGGTGCCACGGCCGGCGGAGATATAAAGCCCCCAGGCCCGGGCGGTGGCGAGATCCAGCCCATAGCCCAGGCGCAGGGCCGAGACGCCGGCACGTTCGGCCATCTGCCGGGCGCGGTCTTGATCATCGGACGAGATCGCGATCAGCTCCCCCCCGCGGGCGGCGAAGTCGGGCACCAGCCGCTCCAGCTCTTTCAGCTGGGTGATGCAGATCGGGCAGTGCAGGCCGCGATAGAAGGCGATCAGGGTCATGCGCTCAGGTCGGGCGGCGGCGATGTCGAAACGGCCATGGGCGAGCGTGTCGACGGCCAGCGCCGGCACCGGCGCGCGCGGGGTAAGGGACATGGGTCGGGCTCCTTGAAACGGGTGTCTTGACGCGGTGGAATCATCCTTCCAGAATTCGGGACATGAATGGTCCTGAAGGTCTGATCCAAAGTCCGGAAGACGTCACAGCCCCGGGCGCCCTGCGCATCGACCGGCTGTCGGCTTTCCTGCGCCGGTTTCCGCTGCGGGTCACGGCGCTGCGCGGGGCGGCCGGGCTGGACGGGCCCCCGGCGCAGTTCGCGCTGGCGGGCGATGCCGCGGCCCCGGTGGCGCTGTTCGATGCGGTGGATGTCCGCCCCGCTCTGCCGACCCCTGATACGACTCTGCTGCTGGCCGGGATCGCCTTCGGCGGCGCCGGCAATCCGCTGCTGGCGGCGCTGGACCGGACGATCCTGCTGCCGGCCGGCCATGATCCGCGGCTGGGGGCCATCCTGGGGGCGCTGGTCGCCGAATGGCAGGATCCCCATTGCGGGGCCGCGGGCATGATCGAACGGCTGGTCGAGGCCGCGGTCATCCGCCTGCTGCGCAGCGCGGTCGCCGACGGCGCCGACGGCCCGGGCCTGCTGGCCGGCCTGTCCCATCCCCGGCTGCACCGCACGCTGGCGGCGCTGCACGAAGCGCCGGAACGGCCCTGGCGGGTGGACGACATGGCAGACATCGCCGGCATGTCGCGCAGCGCCTTCATGTCCGCCTTCCGCACCGCCCTCGGCACCAGCCCCGCCGCCTGGCTGACGGCCTGGCGCCTGGCGGAGGCCCGCCGCCATCTGGATGCCGGGCACACGGTCAAAGAGGCCGCCCGTCTGGTCGGCTTCGGCAGTGCCGAGGCCCTGGCCCATGCCCATCGCCGCCGGATGGGCCAGGCCGCGCCGCCGCTCAGCCGCCGGCCAGGCTGAAGAGCTGCGCCTCGAAGGCGCGGATGGTGGCGGGGATCGCCGCCGCCAGCCGGGGGGCATGGGTTGCGCGCAGTTCGGCCCTGAGCGCGCGACGGGCCGCCGTGTCGTCGATCAGCGCCAGCACCCGCCCGATCCAGGCCGCGCGCCCCTCTGCAACCAGACCCTCGGGGCCCAGGCAGCCGAGGATCGAGGCCGTGGTGCGCGAACAGGCCTGGTCACCGCCCATGGTGACCACCGGCACGCCCTGGGAGAGCAGATCCAGCGTCACCACCCCACCGGAATAGGGCCAGGTGTCGAGCGCCAGATCCAGGCTGCGGATCATGGTGAGATAGTCGGGCGCCCCGCGCACCCGCCGTTCCACCCGTGACGGCGCCAGCCGGTGGCGTTCCTGCCAGCGATCGAGCCGCGCCCCGATCGCCGGGTCGCGGACGAGATCGTCCTGCAGCACCAGCACGGTGGCGGGCCGGGCCGTCAGGATGGCGGCGAAGGCGTCGAGCAGGCTGTCGGGCAGCTTCTCCAGCCGCGCGGGGCAGCCCAGACGCAGGACGGCATCGGCGCCGCGCCGCGGATCCCCGTCGGGCGGGGCGGCAAGCGGCGTGCCGAGCGTCGGACAGGGCACGTCCAGCGCCCGGAGCGTGGCGGGCAGATCGCCCCGTTCGGCCGGCGGCAGCAGAACCGGGTCGGTCACCAGCCCGTCCATCACCGGCAGGCCGGTGCCCGGCAGATAACCCCAGGCCTGGATCTGCCGCGCGGCCGGGCGGCGGGCGAAGATCCCGATCCGGTTGCCGCCGACATGGCCGTCCAGATCGACCAGAATGTCGATGCCGTCGGCGCGGATGCGGTCGGCCGCGGCCGCATCGTCCAGCCCCGCCAGCCCGCACCAGCCGTCGACCGCAAGCCGCAGCCGCAGCAGCTGCGGATCGACCGGGGCCGGCAGGGTGGGATAACAGGTGATCCGGAACCGGCTGCGGTCATGGCCCATGATCATCGGCAGCACCACGCGCGCCGCCGCATGATTGGCGAAACAGCCGCCGACATAGCCGATATGCAGCCGGCCATCGGCGGCCCGCGGCCGCGGCGCCGGTCGGGGCGGAAAATCCCGCCCGGCGAAGACGGCCGCCTGCCGCCGGGCCAGCCCGGCCGTGGTCATGGCCGGGTCGCAATTGGCGGCATAGAGGATATTGCCCGCCAGCCGCCAGTCGGCCGGATCGAGCCTCCGCCCCTGGTCCCAGGCGGCCACCGCGCCGTCGGTATCGGTGAGCAGCAGGCGGGCATTGCCGGCGATGCGCCAGAGATCGGGCGTCATCGCCGAGGCCGCGGCCACATGGTCTGCTGCCTCGGTGGGGCGGCGGCGGCGGATGGCCTCGTCACCGGCCAGCGCCCGCAACCCCGGATGAGCGGGGTGATACACAAGCCCGGCCGTGACCAGCTCTCCCGCCTCGTCGAAGCACCGGAGCCAGACCAGGATACGGGCCAGCGCCTCCCGTACCGGCGGTGCGGGGTCGATCGCCAGGGCACGGCGCAGCAATTCGGCCCCCTCTTCCAGCCCGCCGGCCAGCGCGCGGCGGCGGCCTTCGGCCATCAGCGCGGCGGCCCCGGTCAGCATACGGCCTGCATCTGGTCGATCAGCGCCGGCAGTGTCCGGTTCACCTCCTCCAGCCGGCCAAATCCCTCGGGCAGAGAGAGGGTGAGCACGGGCATATGGCACGCCAGATCCAGCAAGGCGGTCGAAAACGCCGCGGTCCGATCATAGAGGGGCAGTGTCGCGGCCCCGCCGGTGATCTGCCCGCGGATCGCCGGCACCGCCGCCAGGGCGGCAAGCCGGCTCAACCGGACGGGGCCATCGCATCTGTCGCCCAGCAGAAGCAGCGCCGCCACCGGAACCGGATCGGGGGGCGGGTCGGCAGCGGGCGTCACCAGGATCTTGCCATCCGGCGCGACCGGCCCCGTCAGGCCGAAATGCCCGGCGGCATCGGCCATCAGGCGCAGCCGCGGCAGAACCGGTGCCGCCACCACCCGGCCACCGGTGACCATGGGCGAAACCATGTCGTCGGCGATCACCTGCCCGCCGGCCCGCATAAGCGCCGCCGCAAGGGTGGATTTGCCCCGGCCGCTGGCGCCCGCGATCAGCACCGCCCGCCCCTCCACCACCACGGCGGCAGCATGGAGCGGCAGCCGGCCGCGCAGCAGCAGGGCGGCGGCAAGCCCCGAGGTGGCGGCGGTCATCCAGGCCAGATCCCGCAACACCGGGTCGGGCGCATAGACGTTCAGCCGGTCCGGACGCGTCATCCACACCGCCCGGCCATCGGGCTCGTGGATCATCCAGAGCCCGCCTTCCCCGCTCCAGCGGCGGATGCACCAGTTCGGCCCGGATGCATCTCCGTCGCGCCCGATCCCGGGCGGATCGGCCGCATCGGCCATGATGAGGTCGGCGGTGGCGAGGTCGGCGGTGACGGCTGCGGGCAGGGCCGCCGCCGGCAGGGGGCGGTCGGATGCGATCACCAGCCCGGCGGCGGTATGGAACCAGGCCATTCGGGGCCGGTTCAGCCGGCGATGTCGACCAGCCCGTCGCCGATCAGCCCTTCAAGGAAGGGGGTGACGTCGGCCAGGCAGGTTTCGGGGTCGACGGCATAGATCGCGGTCAGCCGGCGGCAGAGATCCCCCAGCGAGACCGGCTCGGCGATCAGCGCCGCAATCCGGCTGCCGGTGCTGCCCAGCGCCGAATAGGCCCCGCTCTCGGCATCGAGCAGAACCGTCTCGCCATCCATCTCGGCAGTCAGGATGCCGGGGCGGATGCGGACCAGGGTTTCGGGCGAGAGAACCGACGAGGTGGGGCCGGGCTGGGTCATGATGGTTCCGTTCAGCTCTTGCGCCAGGCGACGCAGGTCCAGTCGACCCGGTCGAGCGGCGTGGTGATGCCGCGGACATGCCGGAACATGTCGGTGGCGATCCGGCAGCCCTGCACGGCGCCGTAATCGTCGATGATGATCCAGCCGCCCGGCACCACGCGGTCGTACAGTGCCTCCAGGGCGGCGCGGGTGGAGGTGAAGAGATCGCCATCCAGGCGCAGCAGGGCCAGCGGCCCCGTCTCCAGCCCGGGCAGCGTCTCTTCGAACAGCCCCTCGACGAAGCGGACCCGATCGTCGAGCAGATCGAAGCGGCGGAAGGCGTCTTCGACCAGCGGCCGCGAGATCGCGAGCAGGTCGTCCTGCCGGAACAGGGTGTCGCCGGCATCGATGGCATGCGACGGCGCCGGCACGCCGGCAAAGCTGTCGGCCAGCCAGACCCGGCGATCGGCCATGGCATGCACCGCCAGATAGCCGCGCATGAAGATGCCGCACCCGCCCCGCCAGACCCCGGTTTCGATCAGATCCCCCCGCACACCCCCGGTGCGGATGTCATCCAGGCAGGCTTCCAGATGATCCAGCCGCTGGCGGCCGGTCATGGTATAGGCAAGCCCCAAACCCGCCCGATCGGCCGCCGTCCAGCGCCCGTCATCCCGCCGCGCGGCCGCCGCCGCGAAGGCCTCTGCCTCGGTGAAGCGGATGTCACGCAGATGGCGGGGGTCGGGCTCGGTCCCGGCCGCATGGCAGGCCGCGACATGGGCAAGGCGCAGCTCCGCCTCAAGCCCGGTCTGGTTGAGCAGCACCTGCTTCAGCAGATCCAGATATAGCCGGGTCGGGCTCATCACGCCGGATCGTCGCGGCGGCGGAGATAGCCGCCGGGGTTGAGCGTCATCATGAAGCGCTCGCAGGCCGGGTCGACTTCGAACTCCGGATGCCGGGGCAGGAAGAAGGCGATCGCCTCGCTCGGCCCCGGCCCGTAATCGGGCCAGTTAGGCCGGCCGTTGACATGGCCGTCCTCGACGATCAGATAGCCGCCCGGCCGGACCAGCCCGGCATAGGCTTCCAGCTCCGCCAGCACATGCAGCAGCCGGTGATCGCTGTCCAGGATCACCATCACCTCGGCATCGGGGCCGAGGGACGCGGCGCGGTCATGGACCGCCTGCACCATCTCGGGCGCCGTCGAACTGCCGGCGAGGAAGGTGATGCGCGGGTGAACCGGCAGCACCGCCCGCCGCTCGTCATTGCGGACATCGATGCTGATCACCTCCCCCACGCCGATCAGATCGCAGACCGACGCCAGGAACAGCGCACTGCCGCCCTTGAAACTGCCGGTCTCCACGATCAGCGCCGGCCGGCGCCGGCAGATCAGTTCCTGATACATGATCAGGTCGGTGGGATATTTGATCGTCTCATGGCCCAGCCAGGACACATGATAGGTGCCCCGGCCGGCCATGAAGCCGTCGAAACTGGCGCGCATGAACTGCACGGTCGCGTCGTTGCGATCGGTCATGGCCGTGGTGTTCCCGAGTTCATCGCAGGGACGCCAGACTTTGAAACGGCAGACAACTTTTCAATCAGGAGCTCGCGGAAAAATCTGTGCTCCCGGTGGGACCGAGCTCCGCGGCGGCCAGATTCCGGGTTCGCGCCACCGGCTTCACCCAGATCTCGCGATCCTCGGCGGACGCGTCTTTGGCGTCGGAGACGATCATGTGGTCAGACATCTTCGCAGTCTCCCTGCCGGGGGGGGTACGCCGGCACGGATGCAGCCGGCAGACAGCCGGCGTCCGGCTGCCTGCCTTGTCTTACCAAAAGACGGCATGAAGAACACGATCGTATATCTTCGCCCCTACCCGACCGTTACGCGCAATCCGGCGGTGCCGTCGTCAGGAAGGCGCGCCCTCACCGCCCGTAAACCGCCCCCTCCACCGCCAGATAAAGCGGCAGCGATTTCACATCCGCAAAAGGCAGGATCTGGGTCGCATAGACCCCGGCGATGCCGGTTTTGGGGTCGATCCAGTAATAGCTGTTGGCGAGCCCCGCCCAGGCGAGGGAGCCGGCCGGGCGGCCGGTGGGGGCGTCTTCCTCGTTGATCATGAAGCTGAGGCCCCAGCTTTTGGGCAGGCCGGGGAAGAACTCGGCATCATTGGTCAGGTCGTGGAGCACGGCCTTGAGCGGGCGAACGCGGAGATCGCCCATGGCGTTGCGGCTCATCTGCGCGACGGTTTCGGGCTTCAGAACCTGACCCCCGCCATCGGCGCGGCCCTGGTTCAGGAACAGGCGGCAGAAGCGCAGATAGTCGCGCACCGTGCCGTAAAGCCCGCCGCCGCCCATTTCGAATTCCGGCTCCTGCGGGATTTCGAGGTCGGTGGCGGTCAGCCCGCCATCGGCCCCGCGGGCATGGATCGGCGCCAGCCGGGCGCGCATGTCGTCGCGGATGCGGAAGGCGGTGTCGGTCATGCCCAGCGGCCCCAGCACCTCTTCGGCCAGATACGCGCCCAGCCGGCGGCCGGTCACCGCCTCGACCATGCGACCGGCGAAATCGATGCCGACGCCATAATCCCAATGCGTCCCCGGATCTGCCATCAGCGGCACGTCGAGCGCCGCCAGCTGGCAGCTGACCACCGGCGGCAGGCCCATCACCTCCTGGCAGCGCACCACATCGGCGTTCCAGAAGTCGTAGGAAAAGCCGGAGGTGTGGGTCAGCAGATGGCGGAGCGTCACCGGGACGCGCGGGGCGCGCAGCCGGGGATTGCCGGCCTCATCGAACCCGTCCAGCACCTGGACCCGGCCGAGTTCGGGCAGGACATCGGCGGCGGGGCCGTCGAGCGACAGCGCCCCGCGCTCCACCTGCTGCATGGCGGCGGTGCCGGTGACCGCCTTGGTCATCGAGGCGATCCAGACCACGGTGTCGGGCGTCATCGCCTGGTCGCCACCGGCGGTGCGGGTGCCGGCCGCCGCCTCGAAAATCTGGCCGTCGGCATCGCCGATCGCCACCGCCACACCCGGCACATCGCCGGCCGCGGCCGCCTGGTCCAGCAGGGCCTGCACCCTGGGGCCGAATTCCTGCGCGTTCACGCTCATCAGACGTTCCTCCGGTGATCCCGGCCGTGTTGCCCGGCCGTTGTCATGCCGCAAGTCTAGCACGCTGCATAACGCAACATGGAGCGCTGGTTTTGCGTCAGATCCGGCGGGCGGCCAGCCAGCTGAACAGGGCCATGAGACCTGCGGTCGCAAGACAGAGGCCAAGCCCGCCCAGCTGATAGCTCACCCCTGACAGCAGGGTGCCGATCAGCCGGCCGGCGGCATTGGCCATGTAATAGAAGCCGACATCGCGGGTGATCCGCCGGGCATCGCCGAAGGCCAGGATCAGATAGGAATGGACCGAGGAATTGACCGCGAAGACGAAGCCGAAGACCAGCAGTCCTGCGACCAGCAGCAGGGTGAGCCAGGGCGCCGGATCCCCCGCCAGCCAGACCATCGCGGCGAGGGAGAGCGGGACCGGCACCAGCAGCCCCGCCCAGAGGACCGCCTTGCGCAGGATTTCCCGCTCCGGCCGGCCGGCGGCCTTCAGGATGCGCGGCGCCAGCGCCTGAACCAGACCATAGGCGATGATCCAGACCGCCATGAAGCCGCCGACGATGAAGAAAGCCTCGCGCCGCCCCTCGGCCGTGCCGTCCGACAGCACGGCCTGGAAATAGACGGGGATGCCGACCACGAACCAGACATCGCGGGCGCCGAACAGGAACATCCGCGCCAGCGACAGCCGGTTGATCCGTGCATCCTTCGACCGCCAGCCGGACCAGCTTTCGGATGCCTTGATCCGCCCCGGCAGCCCTGCGGGCAGGAACAGGATCACGGCCGCCAGGATCACCGCCAGAACCGCCGCCATGGCCCAGAGTGCGGCCTCGAAACCCGCCAGCGCCAGCAGGGCGGCGCCCAGGAAGAAGCCCAGCCCCTTGACCGCGTTCTTCGAGCCCGTCAGCAGCGCCACCCAGCGGAACAGCCCGCCACCCGTCGCCGGCGCCAGCAGCTTGACCGCCGATTTGGACGACATCTTGGCGAGATCCTTGGCGACACCCGATGCGCCCTGCACCGCCATGACGAAGGCGACCGAAGCCGCCAGGCCCCAGCCCGGATCGAGCCGGGTGAGGGCAGCAAGTGCCGCGATCTGCAGGCCCAGCCCGCCATAAAGCGTCGCCGCCAGCCCGAACCGCGCCGCCAGCCAGCCCGCGGCCAGATTGGTGGCGATCCCCGCCAGTTCATAGAGCAGGAACAGCCAGGCGAGCTGCACCGGCGTGAAGCCCAGCGCGTTGAAATGCAGCAGCACCAGCATGCGCAGCGCGCCATCGGACAGCATGAAGGCCCAATAGGCGGCGGTGACGGCGGCATAGGCGCGCAAGGGGTTGGCGGGGGCTGCCTGCTTCACCATCTGCCGGCCACCATGCTCACGATATCGGCCATCCGGCAGGCATAGGCCCATTCATTGTCGTACCAGGCATAGATCTTCACCTGGGTGCCGCCGACAACCAGGGTCGAGGGGGCATCGACGATCGCCGAGCGCGGATCGTTGACGAAATCCGCCGAGACCAGCGGCCGGGTCTCATAACCCAGAATGCCGGCGAGCGAGCCCGCGGCCGCCGCCTCGAACAGCGCATTCACCTCGGCCACGCTCGTCTGCCGCGCCACCTCGAACACGCAGTCGATGATCGAGGCGTTGAGCAGCGGCACCCGCACCGCATGACCGTCGAGCCGCCCGGCGAGTTCGGGGTAGATCAGCCCGATGGCGGTGGCGCTGCCGGTCGTGGTCGGGATCAGGTTCATCAGCGCCGAGCGCGCCCGGCGCATGTCCTTTGCCGGCCGGTCGACCATGGTCTGGGTGTTGGTGACGTCGTGGATGGTGGTGATCGCGCCATGGCGGATGCCGATGCCCTCGTGGATCACCTTCACCACCGGCGCCAGACAGTTGGTGGTGCAGGATGCCGCCGTCACCAGGCGGTGCGCGGCCGGATCATAAAGCCCGTGATTGACCCCGTAGACCAGGTTGAGCGCGCCGCCATCCTTCACCGGCGCGCTGACCACCACCGTCTTCACGCCCGCGGCATGATAGGGCGCCAGTGCCGCGGCGGTCTTGAACACGCCAGTGCAGTCGATCACCAGATCCACGCCATCGAGCGGCAGCGCCGCAATGGTCTTCTCGTGGGTGAGGCGGACCCGGTGGCCGCCCAGGATCAGGGCGCCGTCCGCCACCTGCACCGACGTCGGCCAGCGGCCGTGGACGCTGTCGAATTCCATCAGCAGCGCATGCTGGGCGGCATCGCCCGCGGCATCGTTCAGAAGGACGATATCGCCACCGGCGCCGGTATCGATCAGGCGGCGCAACACCAGCTTGCCGATCCGGCCGAGGCCGTTGAGGGCGATGCGGGGAGACATCGGGTCAGACCTCGTCACTGGTCGCAGCCTCGGCGGCGATGCGATCCACCCGGCCCTGCAGGGCCAGCCGGTCGAGCGCCGCGAAGGGGAGTGCCGTAAAGATGGCGATGCGTCGGCGCAGGGCGCCATAGGTGCGGGCGAAGGCGAGTGCCTTTTCGCTCTCGGTACCCTGCGCCTTCACCGGGTCGGGCAGGCCCCAATGGCCGGTGATCGGCCGGCCCGGCCAGGACGGGCAGTCCTCGGCGGCCGCCGTGTCGCAGACGGTGAAGACGAAATCCATCACCGGGGCCCCGGCTGCCTGGAATTCAGCGACGGGCTTCGATCGCAGCCCCGAAATGTCGTGGCCGTTGCGGGCCAGAACCTCCAGCGCCGCCGGGTTCAGCCGGCCGTCGCCGCCGGTGCCGGCCGAAAAGGCGGTGAACCGGCCGCCACCCAGATCACGCAACAGCACCTCGGCCATGATCGAGCGGGCGGAATTGGCCGAACAGATGAACAACACGTTGAAGCCGGCATCGCGCATCGCGGGGGTGTCCTTTTGAGGCCCCAGAATGGAGCCGAGCAGATCCGGGCGGGCGCGCCCCAGATCGAGCGCCAGATAGCCGATCAGCCGCTCGGTCGCGGCCAGATCCACCGCATAGAGCAGCGACCGGCCCCGGCGTTCGGCCGTGATCAGCCCCACACCCGCCAGATCGGCCAGGTGGTGGGAAAGCGTGTTCTGTTTCAGGCCCAGCGCCGCCGCGATCTCGGTCGGCCGCACCCCCTGCGGTGCGAAGCGCATCAGCAGGCGGAAGACCGCGAGACGTCCCGGATGGCCGAGCGTGGCGAAGGCATAGGCGGCGAGTTCATTTTCCATGATTCCGGAATATAGGAAATATGAGCGCCGCGCTCGTGAAACCTTTATGACGATGGCCGCAGGACACCCTTGCAGGAAAACGCCTGGCCCCGGCCGATAATTTGTCCGTACAATTCGGGACCACCAGACCGAACGGATCCGCCCCATGGCCCAAGCCGACAACCCCCACCCTTCCACACCTGCCGATATTCCAGGGCCGCCGCGGCTTCTGACCGCGCTGCTGGTAACCATGGCGGTGCAGATGGTCTCGACCGGGGGCGCGCTGGCGCTGTCGACCATCGCACCCATCGCCGGGGCTGCCCTTGGCGTCGCGCCGTCTCTGGTCGGTTTCCAGGTCAGCCTGGTCTATCTGGCGGCTGCCATCACCTCGGTGATGGCGGGCGGCATCGTGCGCCGCTTCGGTCCGGCCCGGGCCTCGCAGATCAGCATGGCGACCTTCGTGATCGCCCTGCCCGCCTTCGGGTCGGGCAGCCTGCCCCTGATGGCGGCGGCCGCCCTGATCGCCGGCTTCGGCTATGGGCTCAACAACCCCGCCGCCTCTCAGATCCTGATCCGGGTAACGCCCGAAGGGCGGCGCAACACGGTGTTTTCGCTCAAACAGGCCGGCGTGCCGCTGGGGGGCGTGACGGCGGGGCTCGCCTTCCCGGCGATGGCCGTGGCGCTGGGCTGGCAGTCGGGGCTGTGGCTGGCCGCGCTCGCGCCGCTTGCGCTCATCCTGGTGTTGCAGCGGCTGCGCCCGGCCTGGGACGGCGATCGCGAGCCGGGGGCCCGGATCGCGCAGGACTGGATGCAGGGCCCGCGCCTGACGCTGCGGGAGGCGCCGCTCAGGGCGCTGGGGCTCCTGGGCCTGCTCTATTCCATGCTCCAGCTGTCGCTCTCCACCTTCACCGTGGTGATGCTGGTCACGGAACACGGCTGGTCGCCGGTGGCCGCCGGCAGCGCGCTGGCGCTGATCCAGGCCTCGGGCGCGCTCGGCCGGGTGATCTGGGGGTTCCTGGCCGACCGGCTGGGGGCCGGTTTCCTGGTGCTCGCCATCGTGGGCGCCATCTCGGGCGCCGGCGCGCTCGCCATCGGCCCGGCCGCGGCGGCCGGACCGGGGGTGCAACTGGCCCTGCTTTGTCTGATTGGTAACACAACTAATGGTTGGAATGGCGTGATGCTGGCGGAAGCCGCCCGCCGGGCGCCCACCGGGCTGGTCGGTGCCGTCACCGGCGGCGTGCTGATCCTCACCTTCGGGGGCGTGGTGATCGGCCCGGCCGGTTTCAGCGCCGCCCAGGGGCTGACCGGCAGCTATGCCGCCACCTTCGCGGTGTTCGGCCTGGTCTCCCTTGCCGGCGCCGCCTTCGCGTTCCGGGCGCATCTCGCCAATCGGCGTTGACCGGCAGCACACCTTCACGGCGCCTGTCCATCGCATTATGCAGCAGATTAACGACCGTTGGTTTTCAAAGAACGGTCATTGACACCCTTTCGGCTCAAATCTAACCTTTCACGCAATAATCCTGAAAGTGGGAACGAGCATACCGGCAGACACGTCTCTCCCAGAGGCGTGAACGGTTTCGCTTATTCCCGGATCAAGGACATGAGGGGAAGGGGATCGGATCATGAAAAGGCGCATGACGGATATCGGGGTCGACCGCTTCGGCAGGCTGGCAAGCCCGATGAGCAAGGCAGAGGCCGATGTTTTCCAGACGGTGACCCGCGAAGCCGCGGCCACCCCCAACGGCGTGATGTCGCTCGACATGCGCAACGAGACGCATCGGCAGTTCATCCTGGACCGCTTCGGCGGCGATGACTATCTGGAGCGCCACTTCCCCAGCACCCGCCGGCTGATCAAGCTGACGGAGGCCCATCACACCGCCACCGGCGGGCCCCGCAAGGCCACGCTTCTGGAGATGGACGATCCCCAGCCGGGCAGCTGGGTGCCGGCGGTGACGCTGACCTATCTGGGGGTGGAGCCGAACAGCAACCAGGTTTCGGCCCAGGGCATCGTGACGCTGACCGGCATCTCGACGGTCACCGCGCTCAACCTCATCCTGGTCGACAACCATACCGGTCAGCAGATCGGCAGCAGCTCGATCCCGCAGCAGTACAACAGCACCACCCAGGTGGTGGAACTCACCTCCGGCGCCTCGGTGGTCGACGGCAAGCTGGATGTGACGGCCACGCTGTCGGCGGCCTATCTGCCGGCCGGCGCCAATGCCCTGGAAACCGTGGTCGCCACCGCCGATCTGCGCGGCGTGGACGCGATCGACACCCTGACCGTGGTCGACCCGAACCACAATTCGCACCCCACCCGCGACTACATCAAGGTCGGCCTGAACCGCACCGACAACCAGGTCGGCGATTGCGACTATTATTACCAGTACGGCAATGACGGCTCGAAGCCGATCGTGGGCCTGGCGGTCAATGGTTCGGCGACCCTGCTTCAGGGCTATACCGTCGCCCAGAACCCGAATTTCAACGGCAGCTGCATCCTGTTCCGCCGCTCGGGCCAGGGCGATGGTGCGGCGATCGCCTTCCCGTCGGATGCCATTCCGGGGCTGTGCACCGGGGCCGGCGGCGCGATCAGCTGGGCGATCGGCCCCGACTGGCTGCAGGGCGCGCCCTGGGATCAGGGCCAGACCATCGATCTCGACTTCCTGCTGAACTTCAGCCTGTCGACCGGCGAGAACGCCTTCATCCGGGTGACGAGCGTGCCGCTGGGCCTTGGCACGCCGCCGGCCAATATCGGCGTGACCGCGCCGATCCAGTTCGTCTGGGGCTGCGTGGCCGCCGGCAGCCTGGTGCAGCTGGCCGACGGCACGACCCGGCCGATCGAGAGCCTGACCGCGGGCGAACGGGTGGCCGACGGCTTGGGCGGCAGCCTGCGCATCGCCGAAGTCTGGCGCGGCACCGAAGACAAGCCCATGGTCCGCGTGGTGACCGAGGGCGGCGGCGAGGTGCTGCTGACCCACAACCACCCGGTGCCGACCACCGCGGGCGTGATCCTGGCCGAGGCGCTGGAGACCGGCGCCGTCGTCACCACCGATCACGGCCCCGCGCGGGTGGTGCTGGTCGAGCGGGTGTCCCATGACGGCCAGGTCTTCAACCTGGATCTGCTGCCCGACGGGGCCGAAAGCCTGGCCGATATCGACGACGACGCCATCACCGGCTTCATCGCCGGCGGCATTCTGGTGGGCGACAACCGCATGCAGGCGGTGCATGCCGCCCGCGCGGCGCTGCCGGCCGATCTGCCCGACCCGGTCGAGATTCTGGGCCAGACCCTGGGCGACGACTGGCGGCTGGACGTGACCAACGCCCGCCGGATCGCCGCCGGCCTGGCGCCGATCGCCCGCATCGACGGCTGATCCCAACCCACAGATCACGACGGACGACGACGCATCCCGCCGGTCCCATGGGGGCCTGCGGGGTGCGCGGGCTTCTGCATCGGGGGAAGAGCGCATGTCCACCGCCACCACGCCGGCCGCGCCGGTCATCTCGTCGGTTTCCTGCACCACCGGCGGCACCCGCCCGGTCTTCTCCCTGGCCTGGCTTATCCAGCAGGGATATACCGGCCCGTTCACGATCATCGTGACGACCGCCGGCGGGACAGCCGTCACCGGCACCGCATCGGGCATGACGCCCAGTGGCGGCACCTGGACGGCGGGCGAGGACATGAACGCCCAGACCACGATGTATTACGTCCAGGTCGCCGTTCAGAGTGATCCGACCATCATCTCCGACCGGGCGCCCCTGCTGTTTGTGCCGGTCACCAACATCACCACCGCCTATGACGGCATCACCCTGTCGGTGGGCTGGACGGCGGCCGCCTCGGCCATGCCGGCCGGCCAGACCCAGATCCGGCTGACCACCGGCGGCGGGTCGCAGGTCGCCTCGGTCACCTCGGGCACCGTCGCGCAATTCGTGGTCGCCCCCAATCTGCGCACGGCCGGCGGCAGCTGGACCGTGAAGGTCACGCCGGTCTTCGACATCTCAAGCGGCCCGGTCAGCGATCCGGCCACGGTGCTCTATGCCCGCCCCGATGTCAGCGCGGTGGCGGTGACGACACCGCTCGATACCGTCAACACGCTGATCACGGTGTCGGGCGCCGGTCTGCCCGACAGCGGCGATGTCTGGTTCGTCGCCAGCCTGGTGCAGGCGGGCCGGGTGGTCGCCACCACCGCGCCGCTGGCCGGCACGCTGACCGGCACCCGGACCTGGACGATGACCGCAGGCTTCGGCATCGCCGCCGATCTGGCTCATGACTATGCGGTGACGGCGGCGCTGTCGTCGCAGACCGCCGGTGTCGCAACCGGGCCCGACGGCGCGTCGATGGGGCTGGTGCTGCTCTCGCCCACGCTCGACGTCGTCACCACCGCCTCGGGCACCGACCGGACGATCAGCGTCACCATCACGCCCCCGGCGGGCAGCCCGGCGATCAGCGGCTCGGCGATCAACCTGCTCGGCGCCGACGGCCAGCCGGTTGCGGGGGGCCAGGCCTCGGGCACGGGGCTCAGCCACAGCGTCGGCCCCGCGGGCCTGACCATCGGCGCCGCCTATACGGTGATCGCCGCCGCCTGCCGCGGCTCGTCCACCGGCCCCTATACCACCACCGGCCTGCCGGTGCTGACCTCGGCCGCGGCGCTGACCGGCGCCACGCTGGATGGCGGCGTGGTCACGGCCAGCTGGAACACCGTCACCGATACCGGCGTCACCGGCTATCGGCTGGATCTGGTCTCGGGCCATAGTGTCTCGGGCCTGGGCGTCATGGCCTCGGGCACCTTCAGCGGCGGGACCGGCAGCCTGTCCGTGCCGCAGCTGCCGGCCGGCGCCCAGGGTGCCGCGCCGTCTCTGGTCGTCACCCCCATCGGCTCCGGCGCCACGGGCAGCACCACCGGGCCGGGCTCGGTCGCACTGGCGCTGATCAGCGAGGCGGTCGCCGTGACCGGCATCGCCTTCCCCGCCGCCGGCGGCGACGTCGCCGTCACCCTCAGCGCTGCGGGCCAGGGCGAGGACGGCTATGCGCTGGAGCTGTGGAAGAACGGCACGCTCAGCCAGAGCCTGACCAGCGCCACCACCACCGTCACCATCCCCGCCGCCGCCCTCGCCGATCCGGCGAGCTATACCGTGCGCGGCCGGGCGACGCGGTCCAATGCCACCGTCAAGGGGCCCTGGAGCACGTTCACCCCGCTCGCCGACATCGCACCCGCGGGCCTTGCCATCGCCTATGACGGTGCCACCGCCACGCTGTCCTGGCAGGCGGTGGCCGGGGCGTCGGCCTATCTGGTGACCGGCATTCCGAACTCCACCGGCGTGCTGACCACGGCGACCGCACTCCAGGTCGGCATCGCCTATGCCAGCGATCAGAACCCGACGCTCAGCGTTCAGGCGATCAGCGGCGTCACCACCGGCCCCGCGGCGGCAGCCCAGCTCTTCACGGCCGGTCTTTACCCCACCTTCGCCCAGGACACCGCGGCCGCGATCATTCCCGCGACCGCGCCGGCGATGACCGCCTATCAGATCACCATCGGCCTGCCGCAGCTGTTCACCACCCCGCCGGCCGCGGCCGATCTGCCGGCGGTCGCCCCCTTCGCGATCGTCGAGGGCACGGCCCCCTATACCTATGCCCTGACCATCGCCGGCGATCCGGACGCCCTGCCCTGGACCTTCACCGCCGAGGCGGTGCGCCAGCCGCTGGTGACCGCCTGGAACAGTTTCCTGACGGCGCTGGAAACGGCGACCGCCACCCCGCTCGCCATCCAGACGGTGCAGGCGGCGATTGCCCGCGCCATGCCGCAGACCTTCGCCGAAACCCTGCTCTTCGGCTACAGCTTCGACCCGGTCAACGGCCATGTCGATCTGCTGCCGGGCATGGTGCTGCGCGCGGAATTCGAAGCCTATACCACCATGCCGGCCGGATCCCCCGATCAGGCCTATCTGAACGGCTTCGTGACCTCTGGCGTCGCCCGCTGGCAGGTGGGGCGGATCGTGAAGAACGGCGTCACCTGCACGGTGCTGGATGAATTCGTGGGCCTGGTCACCAGCCAGGGCGGCACCACGGTGCCGCGGCCGCTGCCGTCGAACCGCAAGGTCGCCGGTGCCGGCGGGTTGATCGATACCGGCTGGTCGACCATGCAGCAGCCGCTGCTCCGCCTGGTCTATCCCCAGGCCTTCCCGTCCTGCGCCCAGCCGGGCACGCCCTATCCGGAACTGAATGCGGTGCTGCTCGCCGCCTCGAAACTGTCGGATCTGGAGGCGGCGACCGAAGCCGCGCATAACGGCACCGATGCCAGCGCCCGGGCGGCGGTGCTTTATTTCCGCGGCCGCACCACGCTGGTGGCCGAGATCCGCATCCTGGTGAACGGGGTGGAACAGCTGGTGCCGCTGGGCACGACGCTGGGCGATGTGCTGGCCACCCGCGCGCAGGAGCCGGCGACGGTGGGCCTGCCGCTGACCGGCATCCGCCTGACCCGCGGCACCGGCCCGTCGCCCGCCGGCACGCCCGCCAGCTACAATGCCGGCGGCGGCCAGCCGCTCAGGGTCGACTGGGCGCCCGCGGCGAATGCCGCGATGACCGCCCTGCCGCTGATGGCCGGCGACCGGATCGAGATCGGCACCCCGCCCGCAGGTGCCGCATGAGCGGCGGGGCAGAGCCCGCCTTCAGCCGGGCGGCCGCGGGCTCGCCGCTCTACTGGCTGACGGATGGCGGCAACCGGGCGGGGTTCCTTGCCTCGGATGCCGCGGGTTTCGGCGACAGCATCACGCTGTCCACCAGCTGGACCGATGCCCGGGGGCTGTGGTTCTGGCTGGACCAGGCGCCCGCCGACCCGGCCGGGTTCGCCGGCCCGCTTCAGGCCTTTCTCACCCTGCTGCCGCCGGCCCGGGGCCCGCGTTTCCTGTGGATCGCGGGCGTGGCGCTGGGCGTTTACGGCTGGACCGGGTCTGCCGTCGACATGGCCCGCAGCGGCGACGTCACCTCCGTCACCGGCGGCCAGACCTTCGATGCCGGCGGCATCATCGTGGTGGCGCCGGCCGGCGGCCGGGTGATGGTGGAACAGGCCTCCGGCGATCAGAGCTGGCTGTTCCGGGTTCATGACGGCACCGCCCTTACCCTGCTGGCGGGCGATGCCAGCCTTGCCGCCACGCAGAACCTCTGGGGCATCAGCTACAACCCGCTCCGGCCGGGCGCGCTGGTCTGGACGCTGGATCTGCCGGCCCCGGCCACAGATGAGGCGGGCGAGGGCGCGGTGCCGGTGCTGACCGCCATGGGCGCCAGCCTGCGCTTCTTCGCCCCCGAAATGGCCGAGATGCTGCCGATCGGGGCACCGCCGGTGCCGACCGGGGCGGTGCGCAGCCTGCAGGTGGTGCCGCTGCGCCAGCGCGCGGCGGTGACGCTCTATTGCGCCTTCGACCCGCTGGCACCGCTCGATCCCGCCCGCACCCGGTTCGGCCTTGCCCCTTTCGGCACCACGGCATCGGGCGACGCGCCGGTTTTCGACAGCGGCTATGTCACCGCCCTCGGCTATGGCGTGCAGCTGAAACCGGTGCAGATCGCCAGCCAGACCCAGCCCGGTTTCGTGCTGGCGGTGCAGCCGCTGACCACCGGCGCCATCGGCGGCGCCCCGGGCGATGTGCCGGTTGCGTATTACCTGACGCCGGACGGTGATTTCACCCTGCTGGGGCTGGACCAGGGCGGCCAGCTGGCGACGGCGCAGCTGTCGGAAGACATCGCCGCCGCCGCCCCGGCGGTGCGCGTGCTCTGCGGCACCACCGGGCTCGATTATGTCGGGCTGAACACGGCCGACGGCAATGTGTTGAGCTTCCGCGCCGGCCGCGCCGCCTATGCCCCGCCCGCCCGCGCCGAGGACGAGGCGCCGGTGCTCACCCAGGACGATGCGCCGGCACCGCCGTCCCTGACCGATCTGGGCACCACCGCCTGGAGCTGGATTTCGGCCGGCAGCGCGCCGCGCTATTACGCCCAGCCCGAGGATGCGCCCTTCTATGCCGGCGGCTATTCGGGCTTTCTGTCCTATCTGGAAATGGCCGCCACCGATCTGGTGACCGACGATCCCGCCCCCGCCTTCCCCATGGTCGGCTATGCCGGGCTTGCCGCGGAAGATGCGGTTTTCGCGCGCGACATCGAGGCGCGCGGCATCGCGCCCGAACGCCGCCGGCGGATCGGGCTCGCCACCGGCACGCAATGGAATGTGGCAAGGGCCGCGGATGCCGCAACCGCCCTGGCCGGCACGGTAACCCCGGCGGTCTCCCCGCCCGGTATCGCCATCGGCTATGCCGGCGACAATCAGCCCTGGGCCTGGCTCGGCATCGGCAATATGGGCAGCAGCGACGGCCTGCCGGATCTGCGCTTCACCGCCATCGACGGCGCCTTCCGTCAGGCGCTGCTGTCCAACCGCCTGTTCATGGTGCTGGGCTCGGCCGCGACCGTGATGGCGTCGGGCTCGGTCGCCTATCAGCTGACCCAGGCGTCGATGAACCTGATCAAGGCCCTGCCGCCGGGCAAGGGCGTGTCGGACACGGTGTGGAACCAGGTCTCGGCCACGGTCTCGCGCGCCGGCTATCCGGTCTACGACACCGAAACCGCCTTCGACCAGATGCTGACCCAGGCGACATCGGGCACGATCACCGCCGAAGAAACCCTGGTCTTCCAGCGCTTCGCCGGGCTGCTGACCCCGGTGATCGGCGACTGGCTGTTCCGGATGAGCCCGCGCAACTGGGCCGCCCCCGATCGCCAGGGGCCGAAAAACGCGCGGATGATCTTCAAATTCGTCAGCGGCCGCACGCTCGCCGATCTGGTTTCCGACACCGCCGCCTGGAACTGGCCCGAGGCATCGTCGGACGACGGCAAGGCCGAAACCGCGCGCAGCGACATTCAGGCCATCATCCGCACGGCGCGCGAAAGCGTCGCCACCGCCCGGCTGAAGAACACCGCCTCGCCCTATGACCGCTTCGTCGAGGTGATCGACGATCCCGACTGGGCGGGCGTGCTGGCGCTGTCGGTCGAGGTTCCGCTCGACACCCTGCCCGAACCGCTGCAGCCGCTGGCCGCCGGCATCGACCCGGCCGGCTTCTATGCCCATCATCTGGGGCTGACCGCCACCTCGTTCACCTCGGACAACGGCACGCTCAGCTTCGACACCACCTCCACCTTCGGCCTGATCGACTATCAGAATCCGATCGACCAGTATTTCTCCAGCGACATCGCCTTCGCCTTCAAGGTCCAGCAGCTGACCGTCGGCTTCGAGAACGGCCGGCTGGCGAGTTTCACCAGCTCGGCGCAGCTGATGGTGAACCGGGTGTTCGGCGCCCAGACCCGGCTCTTCCCCACCGGCCATGGCAACAATCTGATCCTGGACGGCGTCTATCAGTCGGAAGCGGCCGACGGCGGCGACCGGCGCGACACCTATGTCTTCGCGATGCGCGAGGCAGGGGCGTTTCAGTTGCAGCTGGGCCAGCTGTCGGAAATGGCCGTCGATCAGACGCGCATGGTCACGGCCCGCGCCGCCGACCCTGAGACCGGCAACACCACGGTCACCGCGGCCTTCCAGATGGCCGGCCGCCTGCGCTTTGCCGAGCCTGAGAAGTTCGACCCCTTCTGCTGGGGGCCGCCACTGACCGCGGCCGGAACGATTGTGGACGGCGGGATCGACCTGCCGGCCGAGGCAGACACGACCGATGCCGCATCGGCGGCAGGCCTTGCCTATTCGAACTATGCCATCACCATGAGCTTTTCGCTGTCCGATCCGACGGCGGTGACCTTCACGGTCCAGGATGCCGACCTGACCCTGAATGCGGCAAACAGCCGGGCGCGGCCGAACTCGCTCTTCGCACGCTTCCCGCTGAGGCTGGCGGGGTTGATGGGCACCCCGGATCCGGCGGCCACCGGCCAGGCGTCTACCCGCACGCCCGAGGCCGCGGGTTTCGTATCGATCTCGGCCCCCCTTCAGCAGGGGAAGCTCACTCAGCCCTGGTACGGGCTGGTCTACGAGGTCGACCTCGGCACGCTGGGCGCGCTGGCGGGGTCGGTGGGCATCACCGTGCGCCTGCTGGCGGCCTGGAGTGCCGGCGGCGGCGACAAGGGCAATCCCGGGATCTATTTCGGCGTGGCCCTGCCCGGGATCGAAAACATGCTGGGCGTCAGCCTGCCACTGCAGGGCATCCTGGATATCGGCTTCCGGACCATTCAGTTCACCACCTATGAAGACGAGCAGCACGGCCGTCAGTATCTCATGCGGCTCAGGGATTTCGGGCTGCATGTCCTGGGCCTCTCCTTCCCGCCCGGCAAGAACGACATCACCGTCTTCGGCAATCCCGACCAGACCTCGAACACCAAACTCGGCTGGTATGCCGCCTATGACGACGGCAAGGAGGTGCCCGCAAACAAGTCGGCTGCCACCGAAGGCCGTCTCGCCGGCCCCGGCCGGAAGGCGCCGCCGGCACACAGGACCGGGGCGACCATACGCGCGGCGCGCGGCGCCAGACTCCGGGCGGATGGCGGAGAGAGCGCATGACAGACACGCCGGACATCACTCTTGCCCATCTGCTCCGGATCGAGAACGCCGCGCGGGTGACGATGTCGTGCCTGTGGTGCGATCAGGGCATGGCCAACATGCTGACGGCCAATGAATACGAGGACGACTATATCCCCGATGTGGTCGCCCTGTTCGACTTCGGGACCACCGTCAGGTTCATCACGAAAACCCTGGTGCCGAAGCTTGCGGCACCGGCGGTCGAGAGGGTCTGCGAGGTCCTGGAAAGCCAGGAACAGGCCGGCAAGCCACCACGCATCGACCTGGTGGTGATAAGTCACCAGGACGAAGATCACTGGAAGCTGCTTCGCTACCTGATGGACGCCGTCAAACTGCGCAAAATTCCGATGACGGTCGGAAAGATCATCTATGCCGGCAGCGACTGGGGTAACACGGCACGCAACACACTGATCGAACTCGGGACGTATACCGCAAATCCGAAAAAGGATCTGACCTACTGGGACACGCTGGTTTCGGACTATAGCAATCCGAGTAAACCGCCGACCCAGGCAGATGCGCTGGGCGACATCGTGATCCGAACGCTCATCGCCAATTCGCCCACCACCTCCAAGGCGAAGTCGAACGAGCGCAAGAACGCGACATCGGCGGTCATGGTGATCGACTATGCCGGCGAGCGGATCATCCTGCCCGGGGATGCAACCTACGAGACCCTGAACCAGATCAACATCTATCTCAGCGCCTGGAAGAACAGTCCGGTTCAGCCGGTTTCGCTCATGTCCGCCCCTCATCACGGGGCGCTGGCCACAATGACCAAGAGCAGCACGACCGACAACGACGCCGATCTGAGCGAGTTGATCCGCTTCACCGAACTCACGCAGCCGAACAGCGTCATCACCAGCGCCGGCATCGCCAACAGCCACAGCCACCCGCACGCGATCGTTCTGAAAAAGCTGATCAAATATGCCGGGTCGGGGGCGTTCCTTCTCCACCCCGTGGTCTATTACGACCTCTTGGCCAAGGAATTTCGTGTGCAGAAGGAAGTGATGGCCAACCTCTACACCACCGTACTGGGTCTCAACACGCCGGTACCGGTCGCAAACTGGTTCTACACGCTCACCCCCGATGATCCGATGGTGACCAATGTCGAAACCTTTTACGGCGCCTGTAAGGCACTGATCAATGTCCCCGATACCTCCCCCGATGTGTTCGGGCTGGAGATGGAGATCAGCGAGGACGATGACATGAATGGCGACATGACGGAGGCCATGACCGTCATCACGCCCCTGCCATCTGCACCGCTCCGCTTCCGGTCCTCTCCGGAAGGCCGCAATGGCATGACGGCCCCGGTCAGACGCGCCAGCGTCCTGATCCGCCCCACGCCAGACCGGACCAGAGACGAGGGCGCCGCATGACCATCGAACTCGCCTATATGGACGGCATGTGGTGCGGCCAGGGCATGGCACATCTGCTCAGGCTCTATACTGATCGCTATGCGCGGCCGGACAAGGATGCGGCCGAGATGATGGCGCTGTTCGACTTCGGTAATTCGGGCGGCGGTCTCAGCCAGTCGAAGGAAGTTCTGGGCATTACCCCGCCAGTGCGAACGCTGATCGAAGCGCTTGAGCTGCAAATGGCCCAAGGCAAGCCTCCGAAGCTGGATCTGGTGCTGTTCAGCCATCAGGACACAGACCACTGGACGCTGACCAAGGAGTTCCTGGATCAGGTCGCGACGCGCAACATTCCACTAGAGGTCGGTCGCATCCAGCTCGGCGGCACGAATTGGGGCCCGCAGGCCAGGGCGACCATCGGCCGTCTCGCGAAATTTCTGCCCGAAGGCGACGGCCCCGTTTCCTACCTCACCAATGCCAGCGACTATGGCGATGCGAATGGTGACGTCACGGAGACCATGGCACTCGGCCCGGTCTCGATCCGGACCATCGTGTCCAATGTGCCGAGCGCCACGAAATCCCAAGCGCTGATCAAGAACGGCAGTTCGGCCGTGGCAGTCGTTCAGTATGGCCAGACGGCTTTCATCCTCCCAGGCGATGCCACCTACGAGACGTTGGACTTTGCCAATACTCTTCTGCAGGCGTGGACGCAGTCGCCGCTGCCCAATATCTACATGATGTCGGCGCCACATCATGGTTCCCTCGATACCATGACGCGCAAGAATATCGGTGATAAGAGCGACCTTGCCGAGTTGAATACCTTCGTCGAACTGACATTACCCTATTCCATCTTTGCCAGCGCCGGATATTACAGTCATCACAAGCATCCCTATCTGTCCATCCTGGTCGCTCTGTCTAAACATACAGGCTCTCACGAATACCCTGACCCGCATGGGGTCGTTGCCTATGAGGCCGATACGGCGCGCTGGACCCTGCTCCCAGAGGTCGACCGGAACGTCTACACCACGGTCCTCGATCTCGACCCCGACAAGCCGTTGCAATCGGCCGACTGGCTGTTCTGGATCAATGACCAGGGCCATTTCGGCACCGATGCCCGGTTCTTCGAAGGCGGCGCCCGACAGATCATCGGTGTTCCACAGACTGATTCGACCACGATGATCCTGGAGGAAGACGGCAGCGGCGGCGGCGGTGGTGGTGGTGGTGACGGTATTTCTGCCGTCACCGCACCACCCGGCCCGCTACGTGTCGGCGATGTCCTGCCGGGCCTTGAGCGCGGCCATCTCGTACGATCCCGCCAAATCCTGGCCCGCCAGATCCTCGACAGAGGCCGCGCGGCATCAACGATCGGATCCGCCCGTCCGATCCCGCCACCGCGCCGGGTCAGACCGCGCATCGCCGTCTGATCTGCCCGCCTCGCCTTCCTGAGTTCCCTGCCTTCGCTGATCCATATCGTCCCGCTGATGCCAGGAGATCCGCATCATGTCCGTCGCCACCCTCTATGACGCCTTCGTGCGTGCTGCGGCTCAGGGCAGGCTAGATGCGGCGATCCTGCCGTTGATGGGTAAGCTGGTGGCGGTTCTGGGGGTCGATGTCCTGCCGGTTACGGGCGGGCGGGCAGAGCGCCTGCCGTCGACGGCGCGGCTGACAGGCACGTCCAGCTGGGCCGATGGTACCGGCTGGACACTCATACTCACCGGCACCGTCGATGATGCGGGCCGTGACCAGCTGGCCCTGTCGCTTGAAGCGAGAACCACCGACGGTTTCGTCGATCTGACGACATTGATCCCCGATCTGCCGTCATCCCGCGTGCCCGTGCCGGGGTCGAACGGCACCGTTATGCTCGGCACTTCGGTGCTGGCGGGCCTTGGACCACAACAGGCGACGGTCACGGCGACGGCAGTCGACGACGGGACGGCCGCAGCGCCCCGTCCCGGCCTCTCGGGCACGCTCGTCCTGACCGACACGCCGCTCGCCCCCTACGCCCAGCTTCTCGGCAGCACACGGCTTGCGCTGTCGGGCGTGTTCGATCCGCGGGCCGAGGCCGCCATTGCCGACAAGGTCGACCTTCAGGCGAGCGCGCCTGATGCCGACACTGCCTGGTCGAAGATGAACGTCGAAGCGCTCGATCTGGTGCTGACGACCAACTATGTCGACATCTACAGCCTTGAAGAGCCACCGGCGCTCATCTCGGCAGTCCTGCTGCGCCTCGTCCTGCAGGTCAATACCGGTACCCGTCATGATGTGGCCGTGACCGTACCATTGCTTCAGGCGGAATCACTCTGGGACATTGACGGCAACATCGATCCGCCGCTGACGCTGTCGGACGGTATCATCGCGCTGCTGCAGCTGTTCCCGGGCACCTCTCCCGACACCTTCTCGCTGCCGCCAGGGGTGGCGGCCCTCGATGCTTTCGGCCTCTCCCAGCTCCGGTTCGGAATCCCCAACACCGGCGGCACCTTCCCGATGCCGACGGGCATTTCCTTCACCGGCGCCACGCTGGTCTCGACCACGGCCTGGGACGTGCCGATCCCTTTCATGCGCATCGATCAGCTCGGCGCAAGCTGGCTGGTGATGTGGGATGGCGCCCGCCCCAACTGGACCGCGAGCCTGTTCGGAACCATGCGGTTCGGCTCCAAGACCGGTGACGGCAATGTGCCGCCGGGCGATGAGGTGACCGGCAGCAACGGCGAGCCGGTCTATCTGGACGTGGTCGCCAGCCTGCCGAACCTGTCGGTCAATGCCGCGACCCGCGGTGCCATCGAAATCGACCTTGCCTCGGCCATGTCGGTGTTCTTTCCAGGCACCCAACCCGACGTCGACGCCTCGCTGATCGTCGACCGGATTACGATGAGTGCCACCCTGCCGACCCAGACCTATGGCGCCACCCTCACCGCCCATGGCACCTGGGAGATCCCGATCGGCAACGTCACTTTCACGCTGGACAACGTGACCTTCGAAGTGACGGTGTCACAGGCGCGGATCTGGGGCGGTCTGTCGGGCATGATCGGCGTCAACGTCAACGGAGAACAGGCCACCATCCTCTCTGCCGGGGCGTATTATCCGGGTGACGGCAGCTGGAGCTTCCAGGGCGGTCTGGCCGTGGGCGAACTCAATCTCGGCGAGTTCGTCTACGCCTTCCTCGGCGAAACCCCGCCGGACTGGCTGCCCGACCTGCTGCTCACGAAGCTTTGGGCCGCCTATTCGACCGGCACCGGCAACCCCTATTCGGTCTCCGCCGCAGTTGCCGTGCGCTGGGACCCCGAAGTCCTGGGCCTGAAACTGTCGCTGATTGCCGAGGCCGATATCCGCCGCCGCCCCAAAGCCGGCACCGGCGCCCTCGCCATCAGCGACCGCATCCGCCTCGACGGCCTCTCCCGCGCCCGCCCGCAGCTGCATGCCGTGGTCCTGCGCGACGCCGCGGCGGGCGATGCGCCCGAGATGATCTACGAGGGCAATGTCAAAGGCGCCTTCGAGATCAACAATCTGATCGTCACGCTGGGTTTCTCGTTCCTTGCCCAGGAACTCACCTGGCTGTTCCGGCTGGATCTCGACCGCTTCTCGCTGGAGGCCCGCACCTCGTGGACCGGCGAGGGAGCGAAGCGCCATCAGGTGCTGACGGTGGAGATGAAGGGCGTCACGCTCGGCGCCATGGTCGAAAGCTTCGCGGCGCTGGCCAACCCCAATGCCAATTACCGGCTGTCGGCGCCCTGGACCTTCCTGAACGACATCAATCTGGGCAGTTTCACGCTGATCATCGACCCGACCGAACAGTCGGTGACGCTCAACTACGCCATCAATCTCACCCTCGGCTTCATCACCATCAAGACGGTCGGCATCCGCTACGACCGCAAGACCGGCGAGCCGCAGGTCAATATCGAGATCACCGGCAATTTCCTCGGCAAGGATTACGGCCGCGAGCCGGGCATGTCGCCGCTGGGCTGGGATGCCCTGAACGACAGCCCGCCCGCCGTGCCGGGCAAGGGCAATTCGCTGGTCGATCTGCGCTATATGGGCTTCGGCCAGCATGTCACGCTGGAAGGGCTGACCCGGCCGGATTCGCTCGCCGACGTCATCCGGCTGATGCGCGCCCAGCTCCGGCCCGTGGATGATCCGAACCGCAACCCGCTGGACCAGCCCAGCGGCAACCAGCTGCATTTCCAGGAATCCAGCCAGTGGCTGATCGGTCTGGACGTCACCCTGATGGGCACGGCGACCGTCAAGCTGGTGATGAACGATCCCATCCTCTACGGCGTGCTGATCGCGCTGCAGGGGCCCGAGGCCGGCACGCTGTCGGGCTTCAGTTTCGAACTGCTCTACAAGAAGGTCACCGACGATATCGGCGTGTTCCATGCCCGCCTTCAGGTGCCGGACATGTTCCGCCAGCTGGATTTCGGCGCGGTCGCGATCACGCTCGGCATCATCACCGTCGACGTCTTCACCAACGGCAATTTCAAGGTCGATCTGGGCTTCCCGCACAAGCGGGATTTCTCGGTCTCCTTCGGTCTGCAATACGGGCCGTTCCTGGGCAAAGGCGGCATCTATTTCGGCCTGCTCAACGGCGCTACCTCCACCCGGGTGCCGGCCATCACCAACGGCACCTTCTCCCCCGTGCTGGAACTGGGGCTGGGGCTTGCGGTCGGTGTCGGCCGCGAATTCAACAAGGGGCCGCTGAAGGCCGGGCTTTATCTGCAGGTCGAGGTGGTGTTCGAAGGCGTGCTCGCCTGGTTCCACCCCGACGATGCCGCCGCATCGAAGGCGATGTATTACTGGGCGCAGGGCACCGCGGCCCTGGTCGGCAAGGTCTATGGCAAGGTCGATTTCAAGGTCATCGCGGTCGATGTCAGCTTCGAAGCCTATGCCTCGGCAACCCTGACGCTTGCCGCCTATCGGCCGACCGTGATCGCGATGAGCGTGGGCGTGCGGGTCCATGCCTCGATCAAGATCGTGTTCGTCAAATTCTCCTTCTCTTTCTCGACCAGCCTCGACGTCTCGTTCACCATCGGCTCGGCCTCGACCACGCCCTGGATTCTGTCCGCCGATCAGTCCGGGCGGAGCCTGGATCAGCGGAATTCTGCGGCTCTGGGCGGGGCTGCCCTCGGCCGCTATGCCGCCATCGGCGTGGTGCCGCTCGCCAATGCCTCACGCGGGCAGGGCCAGCGGTTCCGCCGACGGCCCGGCGACATGGCGCGCATGACCCGGATGCTGACCCGCGCCCGGCTGCGCAGCGACGCCGCCCATGGCCTGACCCATCCGATCGCCCGCCAGATGGCGGTGCTGGCAGAGACCGCCGCCGCAGTCCTCGATCCCTGCGCCGAAGGCGTCTACCGGCTGAACTTCGCACCGGATGCGAAGGTCTTCGCAAACCCACACACGCTCGATCTGCGCATGGTGCCGGGCTTCACCATCGCCGATATGACGGTGGCCTGGCCCGGCGGCAGCACCCCGCCTGCCGCCGATCCGGCCCGGCGGATGGTGATGATGCTGGCGATCGACGGCCCGGTGGCGGTGGATGCCGAGACGCTGGAGGCCCGCCGCAAAGCCGCCTTCACCGCCACCGCGCGGGCGGAAGACCAGGCGGAGACGCCCTTCGCCCTGCTGGCCGAGGCGATGTTCCGCTGGGCGGTGTCGGCGCTGGGGCTGGATCCGATCAGCGCCACGCTCACCGCCGGCGATCTGGCCGAGCTGGCCGCACAGATGGATTGCCCGCAAACCTTTGCCGAAGGCTTCGGCTTCGACAATCTGAGCGGCTTCCTGGGCGGCAATGTCGATTTCCACCTCTCGGGCCCGCCCTCGGGGGATGATCCCGACCCCCTGCCCGGCGTCGCCTTCCCGATCCCGCCGGTGCTGGGCTGGACCAGCCCCGATCTGCCGCCGCCGGAAAACGACCGCAACTTCGCGGTGTATCAGCCGGTCGACGACGCCTATGCCGACCGGATCGCGGCCTATTTCCGCCAGCTGTCGCCGCAGCCCATGGGCGATGGCGGCCAGCCCTCTGCCGGCATCCAGCCCGACGAACCGCTCGCCTCGGTGGTGTTCCGCGAATACATGCTGCTGGTCGCCAAATACATGGTCCAGGCGGCCGAAGGGCTGTTTGCGCGCTTCCCCGTCGAGATCGACGCCGACACCACCCTCGCCGCCCTGGCCGGCAGCTTCCCGACGGTTCAGATGCCCTATGTGGTGCATCTGGGCGATACGGTCGCCCAGCTTGCCGCCACCTTCGGCTACGACACCGACGAGATCCTGGCGCTGAACCCCGGCATCACCGAAGAGCTGGCCGCGGCGGCGCCCGGCACGGTGTTGAGCGTGACGCTGGGCGTGACCCCGGCGGCGATCGCCGCCGCCAATCCCGAACGGCTGCTGACCCCGGGCAAGACCGCACAGGTTGCGGCCCTGGAAACCCAGATCCGGACCGGCGACACCCCGGACCGGCTCTGCGCCCGGCTGGGTGCCTCGGTCGATGCCTGGCTGCAGACGGCGGCCGCCCTCGACGTGTCGGCGATCACCCGCGCGGGCGCGCCGGTCGCCCTGCCCCAGGGCGCCGGTGTGGCGCTTCAGGGCCTGACCATCACCCAGGCGGCGGCGCTCTATTACGTCCGGCTGAATGCCGGCACCCCTGCCGTCACCCTGCTCCCCGAAACCGGCTGGTATGCGGAAGCGATCACCAGCCTGAACGGCGATACCATCGGCGCCGATGGCAGCCTGCCGGCGGTGGTGAAGCTGCCCTCGGCCTTCGACGTGCTGACCGATCCGGTCGATTGGACGCGGCTGGCCGGCGACACCCTGCCGATGCTCGCCGCCGTCACCATGCTGTGGCAGAACCCCGATACCGATCCGGCTTTCGCCGCCTGGGCGGCCGCGGTCGCCGAGCTGAACCCCGGCTATGCCGGCGGGCCGGTCACCCTGCCCGCCGCGACCACCGCCCTCCTGCCCGATGAAAGCCTGCGCGCGCTGGCGGCGCGGCTGCTGATGGTGGCCGATGCAACCGCAATTCCGGCGACACCCTCGGAAAACTTCCGAACGGTTGTGGCGACCACCGATCTGCTGGCGCCGCTGGCCCCGGTGGTGGTGACCGACTGCCGGCTGACCACCATCGACAATCAGACGCTGCGCGCCTTCGCCACCTCTTACGACCTGGCGATCGAAACCACCGGCATGGTGGTGGCCGATGTGCCGGGGGTCTTCGCGGTGGATGCCGCGCTGCCGCTGATCGTGCCCGATCTTGCCGCCATCGGGCTGGCCCGGCTGATGCCGGCGCTGACCGGCGATGCGCCGGTGCGCGATGTCGCGGGCCAGGTCTCGCGCTTCATGCTCCATGGCCAGCGCCTGCCCGCCCCCCAGGGCGACGACAGCCAGTTGAGCGGTCTCTACGACCTGATCGGCCAGCAGGTCACCGGCCCCGCCCCCGACACCACCCAGCCGCCCGAAACCGTGCGCCTGACCCTGACCGTCACCGAAACGGTGGAGGTGCCCTGGCTGACCCTGGTTGCGACCGAAACCGCGCCGCCGACCGAAGGGCTCGCCGCCTTCACCGCCCGCAACACCGATCTTGCCGCCCGCAACCCGGCCGCCGCCGCGGGCCGCATCCGCCCGGGCATGATCCTGGAGGTGGACGACACCACGCAGCTGGTCATCCAGGTCACCGAGAAGATGCTGGAAGACGGCTATCCGGCCGATACGCTGACGCCGGTGTTGAGCGCACCGCCGGCGCCGTTGCAGCTTTGGGAAGACGTGCCGGTGCGCCACGGCCTGTCGCAGATGGTGATCTGGCAGACGCCGAACCAGATCAATCTGCCGGCGCTGGGCGAGGGCGCCGAAACGGCGAGCATCGGCATGCCGTCCTTCTGGCCCTTCGGCAGCGATCTGGCCGCGATTGCCGCCGCGGCCGATGGCGGGCCCTGGCAGCTTTATCGCACCGATCCGGAAAAGGGGCCCGACAGCCCCGCTTTGCCGGTCCACCGCTCCATCTGGGCCAGCCTGATCGATATCGGCATCAGCCGCATTCCCGGCCGGCCGAACACCGCCAGCGTCACCGGCGCCGATACGGCGGGCCGCCAGCTGCTGCTGGAACTCTGGCGCTATCTGGAAACCCACCCCGACGACAATGCGGTGCTGTATTTCGGCTTCCGCCTGTCGCCGGCCGCCGGCCTGCCCGGCGGGCTGACCACCACCGGCATCGACCGCAGCGCCAGCTATATCGTGCGCACCAATCTGTCGACCGAAACCCGTTCGGGCAATCTCTCGGCCAACCGGCTGGCGCTGGCGGACGGCGACCTGCCGCCCTCCAGCCCCTATTTCGCCCCGGTCGGCGATGCCGAAATGTTCCTGAAACTGGTGTGGGAGGCGAGTGTGGTGGGCGGCGGCGGCTATTGGCTGGAGCTGACCGATGGCGACGGCAACGGCTATGGCGACGAGATCTGGAGCCAGGAAGGCACCGCCACCGTCACCATCATCGCCCTGCTGGCCAGCCAGTCGGCGGCCAATCCCGACCGGCAGCTGCATTCCTTCAACACCGCCGCCCTGGTCGCCGACCCGATCGACCCTGCCGCCACCGCCCTGTTCGTGGCGGCCCCCGATGATCGCGACCAGACCCGCCAGGCGACCGTCGCCCAGGGCAATGTCGGCTTCACCATGGGGCTGGTGAACCCGCCGGATGCAGGCGACGACCCGGATCTGCGCGCCCGCCGACTGTACAACCTGGCCGGCTATCAGCTGCCCGAGACCGAGGTCTTCGCCGCCAGCAATGCCGGCAGCCCGGTCGGCCCCCGGGTCGACGGCAGCGCCGCGGCGGTGGACCGGATGCGCATGACGCCCCGGATGACGGCCGATGCGGTGGATGAAAACGACCAGACCCTGTCGCAGGTCATCCCCATCCACCGCTATGCGAAGACGCCGACGGTGCCGGCGATTCCGGGCCTGCCGCCCCAGGCGGGTGACCCCTATGCCGGCATCTCGGCCACAGGGCGCACGGCACCGCCGGTCGCGACCGTGGTGTTGGGCTTCCACGACGTCTACGGCAACGCCACCGCCGAAGGAGACGCATGATGAGCGCCGCAGTTTCGTTCGACGCCGCCTCCGGCACCGTGGACATGGTGGTCGGCTATACCGACCCGATGATCGGCGTCACCTCCTGGCCGGTGACCAGCGTCGCCTGGGGGGTCACCTCGGCGGCGGAAGGACAGGTGGGTGCCCGGCTGCAATTGCGCATCGCCATGCAGCCGGGGGGGCTGACCGCCGGCGGCACGGTCGCGGGCGATGCCGCGGCGGCGACCGCGGCCGATATCGGCGCGCGCTTCGGCGCGATCTGGTACCAGATCATGCAGCCCGACGTGACCGCGGCACTCTCCACCTCACTGGATCAGCCGGCCGCCGCCAGCCCCACGGCGCTGCCGGTGCCGATGGACGGGCTGCGCGCCCATGTCTCGGCCTGCTATGCCTTCTCGACCGCCGCCGCATTGATGGGCGCCAGCCTCGCCGATCCAACCGTCACCCCGACGCTTGCCGATGTGGTGACCCGCTACGGGCTCGACTGGCAGGCGCTGGGCCTGGCGGCCGGCGAACGGCCGGTGGGGCAGCTGGTCGCCCTGCCCGAGGCGGGGCTTGCGGTGCCGGACTACGTGGTCTTTACCGCCGGCAGCACGGTCGCCCAACTCGTGCCCACGGGGCTCGACCCGGCGACGGTGCTCGCCGATGACGACAACATCGTGCTGCCGTTGCTGCCCGGCACCGAGCTGGTGATCCCGGCGGCGGAACATGCCCAGCCGGCAGATGGTCTCTCGGCCGGCGAGCTGGCCGAGGCTTTCGGCGTGACGCTCGCCAGCCTGACCACCGCCAATATGGACCGCCCGGCCCTGCTTGCCCCCGGCTTCGTGTTCAGCGCCCAGGGCATCGAGGTAGAGGTGCCGGCAACCGGGGAGCCCGGCGCCGATGCCACGCTCGACGACATCGCCGCCACCTTCCGCGACAATGGCGTGCCCTATGATGCGGTGATGACCGTCGGCGCCAATGCCGCGGCCGGGGGCATGTTCCGGCCGGGCGTGACCCTGACCGTCGACCGCAAGCTGATCCGCGACGGCTGGACGCTCGACGACAACGACACCGGCCAGACCGCGGCAACGCTCGCCGGGCTCAACACCGCCACCATCGATCTCTTCCCGGCCGGCGCGCCGCTGTTCCTGAAGACGACCAGCGTCACCGGCCTGGCAGATGCCCCGCTCGGTGCTACCGCCCGCGCCTATGGGGTGGAGCCGGGCGATCTGCTGCGCCACAATGCCGGGCTGGCGCCCGTGGCCCCCGCAAATGGCGGCGGTCTGCCCGTCCCCGGCCTCTCGGCCTGGCCCCAGGATCCGACCACGATCCGTATCCCCTGGCGGATCCTGGGCGGTACCACCATGACGGCGATCGCCGCACGCTTCCTGCCCCTCGGTAGCGATGCGGAGGTGGCGCTGACCCAGGCCAACCGCGCCATGCCCGGCACGGTGGCGGGCGGGCGCAGCATCACCGTCGACGGCCAGGCGCTGGCGACCGAACCGGGCGACAGTTTCGATGCGGTGATCGCCCGCGCCGACCCGCCGGTGACGATCGAGGCCTTCGCCGCCGCCATCGCCGACGATCCGGACGCGCTGGCGACCGGCGGGCTGCTGCTCTGCGGCCCGGCGCTGACGGGAGATGCCGCCCTCACTCCGCCCGATCTGGGCGCGCGCTACGGGCTGGACCCGACCCTGATCCTGTCGGCCAATGCCGCGACACCCGGGGTGATCGTGGCGGGGCTGACGCTCCGCCCCTCACCCGTTGCCGCCACCCCCACCGTCACCACGGCGGCGGACGACAGCCTGAACGCCATCATTCGCCGCTTCGCCGCGGCCGGCATCGCGGTCACCATCGGCGATGTGGTCACCGGCAATGCCGATCAGGCCTGGATCGCGGCGGCCGCGAAACTGCTGCTGCCGCCGGCCGATACCCGGCTGGAGGCCGGTTTCGGCACCGGCGGCTGGCAGTTCCCCGACGTCATCTTCCCGCTCAGAACCTGGATCACGCTGGCGCGCGACCCGCGGCTGGTGGACCCCGCCTTCCTCCGCGAGGGCGCCGATCCGGGCCCCGTGGCGCAGGTGGCGAGCCCGATCGCCGTCACCCGCAGTGCGGCGCCAGAGCAGCAGGAAGACGGCGCCGTCACCCTCGACGTCTTCGCCGCGGCCATCGAAGCCGCGATCGACGGGCTGAAGATCGCCACCGGCAAGGTGCTCTCGGCCGAACGCGACCCGGCGCCCACCGATGTCTGGGCGGTGTCTTTCGTCGATCCGGGCGGCATCACCAGGGTGGATCTGGCACCGCCGCTGACGGTCGACTGGAACCCCTCTCCCCAGCCCTGGAGCTTCGGTCTCCGCCCGCTCTCCAACACGCTGGAAGCGGAAAGCGGGGTCACGATCAGTATCCTGGATCCTGCAACCGGAACCTGGGGAAAATCTCAAACCTACGACTTTCAGGGGATTGATCTGGAGGTCTGGGCCCGCTCCTGGCTGGCCGGGCTGGATCTGATCTGCACCGCACCCTATGCCGCGCCGGCCTATCGGGTGAACCCGTCGGCGCTGGAGACGATCCTGGCCGCCAAGAAACTCACCGCCTGTGCGGTGGCCGACGGGCTGTCGGCGATCCTGGCCGAGCAGGATACGGGCCCCGGCGCCATCAACGGTGCCGGCTGGAAAGCGGCGCGCGAGGTGCTGTATCAGCGCCTGCTGCGCACGCTGGCTGCCGGCTACGACACCACCGCGGTGCTGCAATTCGCAGCCGAGGTCACGGCCCCCGCCGCGGCCGCGACCGCGCGTCTCTCGGGCGCCGGCAAGCTGACCGAGGTGCCGGTCGACGGCAATGGCGGCGTGGGTGCGGAGGGCGACCCCAATGCCTGGAAGGTCTCCCAGCTCGGCAACGCCAAGCTGCCGCTGAAGGCGGCCCCGGCCGATGCCAAAGCACCGGTCTCGTTCACGCTCGACGTCTCGCAGCCGGCGCTGCACCGCTCGGTGCGGCTGAAGCCGGTCTATGCGGTCAACGAGATCGAATTCGGCATCACGCCCGTCGACAGCGGCTATGACGCCTCCAACTGGCTGACCTTTGTTCTGCCTTTCGAAACCGATGCACCACCGGCCTTCACCGCCGATCTGGAGACGCCCCAGGTGCCGGTGCCGCTGCGCGCCTATCCCGACCTGCCGGCGCTGATTTCGCAGACCGCGACCACGCCCGACGATCCGCAGAGCGTGGCAGAGGCGGTGCACTGGGCCTATGTCTTCACCTACACCCATCAGAGCGCCGATCAGGACCAGATCCGGATCGAGCTGGAATTCAACCGCCAGCCCGCCCCGACGCTGCGGGCGATGCTCGACGAGGATGAAAGCCTCTTCGCCCTGCTCGCCCAGTATGCCTCCGCCGCCGACACCTTCTGGCAGATCCTGGCCGGGCTCCAGGCGCCGACCGCCGGGCCGGGAGACACGGTGCTGGCCGCCACGCTCGATACCTATGCGACGCTGGCCGGCAAGGTGGCGGCGCGCTGGTCGGCCTGGTGGGGGGTGGGCAGCTGCGACGATCTGGTGGCGGCACGGAGCCTGGTGCGCCCCGCCCATGAAGGGCTGGTCCCCGCCCACCGCACCACCAGGGGCCGGGCGGCCCTGCTCGGCCGGGCGCTCGACGGCTCCGAGGGGCCGGTGAACAGCTTCTTCCATTATCTGGCGACGCTGAACACCACCGTGATCGGCATCACCGAACCGGTGCAGGTCTATGCCACCCTCACGCTGCAACAGCTGGGCGAGGAGGCCGTGCCCTTCGACTGGCCGGAAATCCTGGTGATCCGCGACGACGGCGCCACCGCCGCCCTCACCGGGCGCGAGCCCACGGGCACCATGCGGATCTATGATTTCCCGCTGGGCGAGGGGGCGACGCTGATGCCGGCCTTCTCGCGGCTCTCCTTCCGCTACACCATCGGCGGGCTGCACATCGCCGCCTTCCAGAACGCCACCGCCGGCGTTTCGGTGATCCGCAATGCCCGGCTGCTGGGCGCCGAGGGGCCCGAGACCAGCTCGGCCTTCGTCTACCGCACGCCGCAGCTGGGCTTCCCCGAACCGCTGGTGCCGCTGATCACGGTGCAGGAGCGGATCGATATCGGCGCCTGGACCACCGACCCCGCCACCAACCCGCTGACCGCGGTGTTCAACGAAATGTTCGACGGCCAGCCGGCCGGCCAGCAGATCGCGGTGTCGATCCGCTATGGCTATACGCTGGTCCAGGCGGGGGCCGATTCGATCGAAACCCTGCTGCCGGTGCTGCTGCACCCGCGCTACGACTATACCAACGGCACGGTGTCGGGGATCATCCAGGCCGTCGGCCAGTGGCAGCAGGCGACACAGCCCGTCACCACCGGCGCGGTCTGGGGCTTCTCGATCAGCCTCTATTCCACCACCGACCCGGACCTGGACCGGCCGCTGCTGGAACTGCAGAAGCTGGTTTCGGCGATCGGGTAGGGGCGTGACCAAGACAAGACCCCCCACCCGAGGATCGCTTCATCGTCGGACATGACTACACGCCAGAACCTCATCGTCCGGCGTGCCGATCTCAATACCGTCATCGCGGTGCGGAAATCGGGTATCAAGCGTGAGAGATACCCGGCCGGCATCTGGAGACACCCCTTTGATCACCAGTGATTTGAGGAGAAACAACGCGATGACGTCCGATGCAACGGCAATCGATCCGGCTCTCATTGCAGAGGTGGAGAGCTTTCAGCATCGACTGTTGATTCGCGCTGGATTCGATCCCGAAACATTTGCTCAGCGCTCGGACGCTGACGAAGTCACCTTGCCAATCCGGATCGCTTCACGTGGTTTGCGACTGATCTTCCGGATCACTGGGCATCGCGATCGTGCAGAGGAGATCGGTTCCTTCATCGAGTACGCGCGCGAACGGTCGCGCGAGGCGCCGCTGCTGCGTAAGCTGACAGCGGAACGAACCGCTCGCGACCCCGCACCCGTCTCGCGCTACCAGCGTCGCGACGACCATAGCTTCCTGCTCGAGATACGCTCTCTCATACGTGCTGCGCTTGATAAATTGCCCGCAGGTGATCCACGTCGCGACATGATCCAGACGATCGACAGGACCCTGCTCGCCACCGCCCCGCTCGGGAGATGCGACGCCTGGATCCGGGCGAGTGCAGACCGCCGTAGTTTCGCGATCACGATCGACGATGAAATCGTGCGGCTCGCGTCGCAGATGGGATTTCTATTTGCAGAGATCATCGGCGAGCACCGCGACACGATGATCCTCGACTCGCACCGCGCCGAGGAATTGCTGACCAAGGCGGATGGTCCGATCACGCAATTCGGCAAGATCGTCCGCGGCTTCATCATTGATGGCTCAAGCCTGATGGCGATCCCGCCTGCCCGGCCAAGCCGGTTCTCGCGCGACGTGATGGCGACCTTTGTCCAATTGGCGGCCATCTTCATCCTTGCGCATGAATACTCTCATGCGCACCTTGGTCATTTCGACGATCACGGTCAATTTCTTCGAATGATGGAAGAATGCGAGGACGATGATGAAGAGGCAGCCAGATATCAAAAAGCGCGAACCGACTCAATCGAAGCCGAGGCGGATGCAAATGCGCGTGCGGTGGTCCTTTGCGTTTGCCGCTTCTGGAACTATGATCCGAGCCTCATGGGGGCGGCCGCGGTCTCGATCCTGTCGGTCTATGATGCGGTATATCGCTCGATCGCGGCCAGCGCCGGGTTTGATGAGTCCCGTGCCGATGCAATCGTGAGCAGGCTGTTTAATCATCCGTCACCCTCCGAGCGGCTGCGCCGACTGATCAATCCCTCTGCACCGTCGGACGTCTGGGCACATTATGTGGCCAAGGGTCTGGCACAGCATCGATTCGAGGTGCGGCCCGATCGGATCCACCGGCGGTGGTCCGGTCTTCTGACGGCACTATCCCGCGTCGCTACGTCATAGACGAAAGGACGGGCCCTTCAGCCCGTCCCTCTTGAACAGCAGTCGACGCAAGATCACGGTTCCCGCAAGGTATCGATCAGGTGATCTCCCGCCTGCCAACCGCCGAACTGATCGAGCGCATCAGTCCAGAACAGCCGCTGCAGCCAGCGATACGGAGCGCCATCGCGGGTGAAGGTCGCAGCATAGCCGCAGCGACCGTGCAGCATGCAGCGATTGTCAATGAGGATGAGCCGGCCAGGGTCGATCACCACACCGACCGCGACCGTCTGCAGCGCCCGGATGAAAGCCTGCAGCGCCACCGCGGCACGGTCGTCGTCAGCCCGAATCATATCGCCATAGGTGGCGATGATGAGGGCGATGCGGTCCCCGGGGCCCGGGACGACAACCGCAGTGCGCCGTTCGGTCGGCATGTCCGTTCGCCGCCAGCGCTCGGGCCGACGGATCCAGAAGCGCTCTTCGAACAGGATCGCCCGGTCCTCCTCGCTCAGCATATCGAGCGCGATCCGCCCATCGGCCACATAAGTCGCGGGCGACCCGCCAGGCTCGCGGCATACACCGATCAGAGCGAGCCCTGCCGGCGAACGGTCCTGCCGGAAGGTCCGGCCAAAGGCGTTCTCGATATGCGGATTCAATTGGACCGCCCCCAGACCGGTCAGCGTCTTCGTACGGCCAAGCTTGGCCGCGACGTTGCTGACCAGGCTGCGGCCCTCCTGGACGATCGCATAGGGCACGCCGCACTGGGCGACAAAGCCGGTGAGGACAGCCTCGCTGATACCGGTCGGCTTCGCACGGATCGGCGCTTCCGGGTCGATCGGTCCCGAGAGAACATTCGCATCGACTGGCACATTGTCGATAACCAGTGCGCCGAGATGGGGAAGATCGGCCAGCATGCGGCGCTGGCCGTCCTCCAAAACCGCGGAAACTGCTGCGCCGGTGCGCGCGATATAAGGTGCGAAGGGGCCGTTGAGAGGGTACGTCTCTGCGGCGATCCGGGCACTCAGCGCGTTGCGCTGCGCGTCCGCCAGCATTATCGTCGGGAGTGGAAAGGTATTCATCATCTGGTGCCTCCTTCTATTCGAGCACCAGCAATCATTGATCTCAGGTGGTCCGGAAGGGCGGGGACCAAAAGGCGGGCAAAGTTCGCCTGGGGGACTCGGGAAGGAGTTTGATGGCTCTGGTTTCTTGCACGGCCCTACCATTAAAATTGCACCATTTTTTCGAGTTCGCCGGTCAGGCGATCGGCGGGCCATTCCCCATCAAAGACAAGGCAGCGATTGCCCGTCACCTCAACATCCCGCGCGCACGCGTCACCGAATGGACCCAGGCCGACGACGACAAGAACCGGCCCGTCAACAGCGTCCAGAACGCACATGTCGAGGAGTTGGCGCGGCTTTATGCTTTACTTGCGCCCGGCCCGATTCTTGCTGAGGAGGCGTATCGCTACTGGCGCTATGTTTCAGCGGAGGTGTTTCGGGACGGGCTGTTTCCGCGTCCGGACTGGCGCAACTTGTGTGCCCTGCTCAAGAGCCGTGAGCCAAAGGTCAAGATCACATTGGACCCGGCGCAGGATGCGCTCGGTATGATGGACGAGATGGTCGAGCCGGTGCCCGGAACACACTGTCTCAAGCTCGGCCAGCACTTTTCAGTTTACGTGGAGCGCATCCGGGGTAAATCGATGTACCTGCTGGTAGATGCTCCCGAAGGCCTGTTCCTCCATGTTCCAGGAGCCACCTTCGACGGAATATTTCGACAGAATCCGCAGAGATTACCCCCTGAACGGCGGTGGCGGTTCACGACCAACGGCCCCCATCGCATCATTGTGATCGAACTCAGCGCCGACGCGCCGCCCTTTGTCCGCCACCTGTCCACCAGGGGGGCGCTCAGCGAGCGCGAGATCGATACGATGGTCTCGGCGCTGGAGGATCCTGGTCGAGTGCCGGTCTGGAACTGGGGCGCATGCGCCATCCATGTCGGCGACATGAGCGCGGACCAAGACTGACGACTGAGAATGGCCCGTCCAGCGATCGGCTGACCACTTACTCCTTTGATGCGGCACGCATGCTGGCCCCGGATGGCCGTTCACCGCCAGACGGCAGCACCCCGCACGGGCGGACGATGGGCCAGGCAGGTGGCCACGACCAGCATCTGGAACAGCTGGACCGGCAGGCTGCCGCCGGTCTGCCAGGCGAAGCCGCCGGGCAGGGCAGCGCAGATCAGGATGGCGATCGGGAAGCTGCCATGCAGCCGCACCAGCGGCAGCCGGCCCGCCACCACCTGGCGGTGGCTGCGCAGGGCCGGCGACATGCTGCGGCTGCCGAACAGGGCCCCGTTGAGGGCGGTGGAAAAGCCGCCCGCGACGCCGATCCAGAGCGCCACCGCCGCCAGCTTCCACCACAGCCCATTGACCACCGCCACTCCGCCGGCGGCCGAGGCCAGCTCCAGCGCCGCGGCGGCCAGGCAGATCGCGGCCAGCCAGACCGTCAGGCGCCGGGTGATATCCCGGTCCAGACGGGCCGGCAGGGCGGCATCGGACGGAAGATCGGCGGAAACGTGGTGCTGGGCCATCGGCGCGCGTCCCCGGCTGGTCGGAAGTCTTGCCCGGGGAGGATAATCCCGGCAGGTCCATGTCACCACAGGTTTTCAGGGCGGGGCGACCGGCAAAAAGGTTGGGGCCCGCACGCACACCGCCGCCGCAACCCTTGAATGTGGGGCGGCGGCGGCGCGTCGTCTTATAGATGCAGGTCGGGGTCGTGCCCTACCAGGCACGTGCCCCGCCGCTCTGGGCCTGGGAAACCGTGCCTGCGATGTCGCCGGCGCGGAGATAGTCTTCCAGCCGGTCCAGCCGGGCGGTCCAGTCGCGTTCTGCGGCCTGCATCAGATGCAGGCGGGCCTTGTCCTCGAAGCCCGACCAGCCGACATGGTCCAGCTGAAGGCGGGTGTCGCCGTCGGGGGTGGGCGTCAGGCGGATATTGACCCGCGTCTCGGCAGGCCAGGCGGCATCTGCCCAGGCCAGTTCGAGTGCGGAAGGCGGCGACCAGCGGAGCACGCGGCCGCGCACTTCGCGCGACTGCTCCCGCCCGTCGCCCCGGACGAACAACCTGCCCCCGGCGCGAGGTGTGAGGGAGACATGCCTCCCCCACCACGCCTGAACATGCTGCGCGCCGGTCAGGGCCTCCCACACCGTCTGCCGGTCCGCGGCGAGATCGACCTTCAGGCGAATGATCCTGTCGGTAACGTTCATGATGCGTCTCCGGTAACGGGGTGGGACAGGTCGGCGGTGCGGCGGCTCACTTCCTGAGCGTGTCGCGGACCTCGTCCTTGGCCTTGCCGTATTCCTTCTGCACCTTGCCGGCCGTCTTTTCGGTGCGGCCCTCGGCCTCGGTGGTGGGGTCGTCGGTGGCACGGCCGGCGACTTCCTTGATCTTGCCGGTGACCTGGCGGGCGGTGCCTTCAACGCGATCCTTGTCCATCTTCGGTCTCCATTGCTGTCGATGCGGCGGAGGCTCGTATCCGCCGTCCTGGTTCAGACATCGGCATGGAGAGGGACAGGCACAAGCCGGTGACGGCAGAAGCCACGAAGCGACCATCATGAGGTCACAGCCCGGCGCAAATAACGCCGGAAGGTCCGGTTTCGGCCACGGATCGTTGGCGCCCGCACCTGTTCAGGCCCCGCCGGTTTTGCCCTGCGCCGGTTTCTACGGCGACCGGTCACCGCCCGGCGAGGACTTTCAGCGCCGCCGCCGCCGCCGCGGTGCGGTTCTCGACCCCCAGCTTGGCGAAGATGCGCTCGACATGCTTGTCGACCGTGCGCGGCCCAAGCTCCAGGATCTCGGCGATCATCCGGTTGGCCTTGCCGTTGGCGACCCAGAGCAGCACCTCGGCCTCGCGCGCCGTCAGGCCAAAGGCCTCGCGCAGGAGATCCTCGTCGCGGACCTCGCGGCCTTCGGTCAGGCGCAGCAGGATCTCGTCGGGCCCCAGCCGGCCGATCAGCGCCAGGCAGAGCGGCAGCCCCGCCTCTACCGCCAGCGTCAGCGGCCCCGCCTCGGCGGCGCCCGGCACAGCCAGCCAGGCCGTCGCCTCGGCCCCCAGCCGGAAGCCTGCCGGCAGGCTCCCACCGGGCTGGCTCCCACCGGGCTGGCCCCCACCTGGCAGCCCCGCCCCGCCCCCGCCGCAGCGCGAGGGGAAGGCCGCCGCCAGCCGGGCCTCGGCCTGGGGCGTGGACCAGAGCAGGCGTGCCGCACCGTCCACCGCCAGCAGATGGCGGCCGGTGGCATCCAGCGCCGCGCGGGCACTCTGCGCCAGCCGGGCATTGGCCAGATGGGTGCGGATGCGGGCGATCAGCTCGTCGGGCACGATGGGTTTGGGCACGTAATCCACCCCACCGGCCGCGAAGCCGCGCACCACATGCTCGGTTTCCGCCAGCCCGGTCATGAAGATCACCGGCACATGGGCGATATGGGGCCGGGTCTTCAGCCGCCGGCAGGTTTCGAACCCGTCCATGCCGGGCATCACCGCATCCATCAGCACGATATCGGGCGTCACCCGCTCTACCAGGTCCAGCGCGCGGGCGCCCTCTGCCGCGACCAGCACGGTCAACCCCGCCGCCTCGATCGCATCGGTCAGCAGGGCCAGCGTCTCCGCCCGGTCGTCCACCACCAGCACGATATCGCGCGGCCTGGTCATCATCATCCCCCGCTCTCCCGTTGGCTTTCCGCACGGCCGGTTTCCGCATCCCAGCCGTCGAGCACCGCATCGAACCCCGCCAGTTCGAACCGCTGCAGCATGGCGACCAGCCGCCCGGCGGTCGCTGCATGTTCAGGCATGTCCGCCGCCGCACTCTCCAGCCGCTGGATCAGGCCGCGGACATATCCGATGGCAGCCAGCCGCCGCAGATCCTGAACCAGCTCTGCCGGCAGCGGCGCCAGAACCGCGCCCACACCCTGCCGGGGCAGAGATGGTGTCGTGTCCGCCGCCGCCTCGGCCTCGGCCCCGGGGTCGGCATGCAGCCAGCGCAGCGCCAGCAGCCGGCCCACCGTCTCCACCAGCCGGTCGAGATCCACCGGTTTCGGCACGAAGGCGTCATGGGGCGGCGGCGGACCGCCGTTCGCGGCATGGTCGATCAGGTCGCGGTCGATCTGGGCATCGGCCGAGACCATGACGATGGCAGTATGGTCCAGCCCCGCCCGGCGCATCTCCCTGGCCGCCGTCCAGCCGTCCATATCGGGCATGGAGATGTCGAGCAGCACGAGATCGGGGCGGAAGCGTTCGGCCAGCGCCAGGGCGGTTTCGCCATCGGCCGCGAACAGCAGGGTGAAATCCAGCGGCGCCAGCACATCGGCGATCAGCGACCGGTGCGAGGGGTCGTCATCGACGACCAGCACCATCCGCCGCCGGCCGGCATAGCCGGTCACGTCGCGGGCGGGCCGGGGCGGGGCCGCCGGCTCGCCCGTGTCGTGCACGCCCGCATCCGACAGGAACAGGCGGATGCGGAAACGGCTGCCCTGGCCGGGGGTGCTGGTGACGGAAATCTCGCCGCCCAGAATCTCGGTCAGCAGCTTGGCGATGGTCAGGCCCAGCCCGGTGCCGGGCAATTCCCGCGCCCGGGCCGATCCGCCGCGCTCGAAGGGTTCGAAGATCTTCGCAAGATCGGCCGGCGCGATGCCGATGCCGGTGTCGATCACCTCGAACTCCGCCACCTGGCTGCGGCGGCGGACGCGGAAGGTCACCTGGCCGCGATCGGTGAATTTCACCGCATTGGACAGAAGATTGATCAGGATCTGGCGCAGCCGCTTCTCGTCGGTCCAGACCTCGACCGGCGCACCGCTGGCCTGGACGGTGGCGATGTCGGGGGCCGCATCGTAGACGAAGCCGATGCCCTTCTCGGCGGCGGCGAGCGAAAACATGCCGACCAGCTGATCCAGGAAATCCCCCAGCCGGATGCGTTCCCGCGCCAGCGTCACATGCCCCGCCTCGATCCGCGAGATGTCGAGCAGCCCGTCGATCAGCCCGGCCAGGTGTTCGGCGCTGCGCCGCACCACCCGCACGGCATCCCGCCGGGCCGGCGGCATGCCGGCATCGCGTTCCAGGATCTGGGCATAGCCGAAGATGGCGTTCAAAGGCGCGCGCAATTCATGGCTGATGCCGACCACATAGCGGGTCTTGGCAAGGTTCGCGGCCTCTGCCGCCTCCTTGGCGCGCTGCAGCTCGGCATCGGTCGCCTTGTGGGCCTCGATCTCTTCCAGCAGCAGCCGGGTCTGGCGGTTGCTTTCGGCCTGGGCGACCCGGCGGCTTTCGCGCGCCAGCACGAACAGCCAGGCGGCGACGGCGGCGATGATCGCCATGGCCGCAAAGGCCTTCCACAGCGTGGCCCCGGCACCAGGCCCCGGCGGCCCGCCGTCGAGATGCGCCTGCACCCCCACCAGCGCCAGTGCTGCGCCGATCACCCCCAGCGACACCGTCAGGATGGTGAGATAAAGCCCCAGCGGATGCAGGGTGCGGCTGCGCGCCGCCGCCGGCATCACCCGGCGCAGCAGCTGGGCGAACTGGTCGGTCAGCCGGGCATCGGTTTTGCAGACGTCGTGGCAGCGGGCATCGAGCGAACAGCACAACGAGCAGATCCGCCCGCCATAGGCCGGGCAATGCGCCATGTCCTCGGGCTCGAAACTGTATTCGCAGATCACGCAGGGCTCAGGCGCCGCCCCCTCTTCACCCAGTTCATCGCTCACCGGCGCCGGCTGGCGGGCCAGATAGAAGCGGTGGCCGCCGGCCGCCGCGATGGCCGGGGCGGCGATCATCGGCACGCCCAGGGCGATGAAGGCCGCAAAGGGCTGGATGGCCGCGCCGAAGGCGCCGAAATGGCAGAGCATCGCGCCCGCCGCCGCCAGCCCCATGGCGCCCAGCCCCACGGGGTTGACGTCGTAGAGATGGGCGCGGCGGAACTCGATCCGCTCAGGCGCCAGACCGAGCGGCCGGTTGATCACCAGATCGGCGGTGATCGCCCCCACCCAGGCGATGGCGACGATCGAATACAACCCCAAGATGTGTTCCAGCCCTTCATAGATACCGAAGGACATCAGCAGCACGGCGATGGCGACGTTGAAGATCAGCCAGACCACCCGGCCCGGATGGCTGTGGGTCAGCCGCGAGAAGAAGTTCGACCAGGCGATGGAGCCGGCATAGGCGTTGGTGACGTTGATCTTCACCTGGGCCAGCAGCACGAACACCCCGGTCAGCCCCAGCGCCAGCGCCGCCTGATCGGTGCCGACCATCCGGCCGAAGGCGACGAGATACATCCGGGTCGGCTCGTCGGCATGGGCGGCGGGCACGCCCGCCTCCAGCGCCAGCACCGCCAGCAGCGACCCGCCCAGCAGCTTCAGCGCGCCGGGGATGATCCAGCCCGGCCCGGCCGCGGTCATCGCCGCCCACCAGCGCAGATCGCGCCGGCCGCGGCGGCGGGGCAGGAAGCGCAGGAAATCCACCTGCTCGCCGATCTGGCCGACCAGGGCGAACAGCACGCCCGATGCGGCACCGAAGGCCATCAGGTCGAAGCCGCCCGCAGACATCCCGGCGCCGCCGCCGGTCTCGGTGCCGGCAAAGCCCTGCCAGCGGCTGAAGATCCCCGGATCGGCCAGCGCCAGGGCGATGAAGGGCAGCAGCTGCAACACGATCCAGACCGGCTGGGTCAGGTTCTGCACCCGGTTGATCAGGGTGATGCCGTGGGTGACGATCGGGATGATCGCGATCGACGAGGCGATCGTGCCGATCCAGAACGGCACCCCGAACAGATCCTGAAGCGCCATCGCCAGAATCGCGGCTTCGATCGCGAAAAAGATGAAGGTGAAGCTGGCATAGATCAGCGAGGTGATCGTCGATCCGATATAGCCGAAGCCGGCGCCGCGGGTGAGCAGATCGATATCCACCCCCCATCTGGCGGCCGAGGCGGCGATCGGCAGGCCGGTCAGGAAGATCAGCGCCGAGACGGTGAGGATCGCGGCGACCGCATTGTCGAAGCCATAGGCCAGCGTGATCGCGCCGCCGATCGCCTCCAGCGCCAGGAACGAGATGGAGCCGAGCGCGGTATTCGCCACCCGCCAGGGCGACCAGCGCCGCGCGCTCTTGGCGGTGAAGCGCAGCGCATAATCTTCCAGCGTCTGGTTCGCGACCCACTGATTGTACTGCCGGCGGACCCGGACGATGCGCTGCGGCGCGGCCGTGCCCGGCCTGAAGCCCGACACGCCGCCGCCACCCGCCTGCCCGCTGCTGACCCTCCCGGCATCCGCCATACGCCCGCCTGCCGCCTCCCCGCGGTTCAACGCCCGTGAACCATCAGCCTAGCGGCGCCGGGGGCCGGCTCCCATACGTTATTTTGCGTATGCGGCAGGCGGATTGCTGCCCCGCAACATGACCCCTGCCCGGAACCTTGTGCCCGGCCCGGCAGTTCTGAGGTCAAGCGGACGCCCAACCGGGCGCCCGAAGCGACATGACGCGGAGGCCCGCATGAACGAGCCCACCCCCGCCCAGGAACGCGCCCGCCAGCAGGGCCAGGGCATCACCCCCGGCCCCCATCCGGCCGCCGACGCCCCCCGCACCCCCGGCCCCGACGCCCCGGTCAACCCGGCCGGCCACCCCCCGGTCGAAGACCGCACCGCCGCCCGCCAGGCCCGCACCACCGGCCGCATGCGCCATGTGCTGTGGATCAGCCTGTCGCTGGCGGTGCTGGCGATGATCATCGTGTATCTGCTGATGTTCTGACCGGTCGAGCGCAGGCTCCGCCACATCGCCGCACCCCCCGATCCCCGCCCCACCCCACCCGCGCCTTGCGTTATGATGGCGCTGCCCGATGGTCCGGCGAGGGGATGGACATCCGATGCACACCGAAGACCAGAGCGCTGCGATCGCCTGCGTGAAAGAGCATCTGGCGGCAGGCGACGGCGTGCCGCCGCGGCTGGTGGAGACCCATATCTCGCTGGTCTTCATCGGCCGGACCCGCGTGCTGAAGCTGAAGAAGGCGGTGCGGTTTCCCTATCTGGATTTCGGCACCGCGGCGCTGCGGGCGGCCGCCTGCGGGCGCGAGGTGGCGTTGAACCGGCGCACCGCGCCCGGGATCTATCTGGGGGTCCGACGGCTGACCGCCGGCCCCGACGGCCGGGTGGTGATGGAGGGTGCGGGCCCGCTGGTCGATGCCGTGGTCGAGATGGTCCGTTTCGACGAGGACGGGCTGCTGGACCGGCTGGCGGAGCGTGACGGGGCAGGAGAGGGAGACGGGCTGAACCGCGGCCTGATCGAGGCGCTGGGCCAGGCGGTGCATGATTTCCATGCCGCCGCCCGGGTGATCGGGCCCGATGGCGGGGCCGACCGGGTGCGGCGGGTGCTGGAGATCAACCGCCAGGGGCTGGAGGCGGGCATTGCCGCCGGGCTGCTGGATGGCGAGGTCGTGCGCGCCGTGATCGGGGCGAGCGAGGCCGCCTTCGCCACCCATGCCGCCCTGCTGGAGACGCGCGGGCGGATCGGCCGGGTGCGCCATGGCCATGGCGATCTGCATCTGCGCAACATCGTGCTGATCGACGGCCGCCCCACCGCTTTCGACTGCATCGAATTCGACGACGATCTGGCGATCACCGACGTGCTCTATGATCTGGCCTTTCTGATCATGGACCTGCTGCATCGGGGCCGCCCGGCCGCCGCCGCCGCGGTGTTCAACCGCTATCTGGATGCCGCCCCGGAAGACGATGCCGGTGCCGCCCATGACCGGGGCCCGGGGCTGGCGCTGATGCCCCTGTTCCTGGCCATGCGTGCGGTGGTGCGCGCCCATGTGGGGGCCGCCGCCGCGATGGATGCGAGCGGTGCGGATCGCGACCGGATCGCGGCCGAGGCCGGCGCCTATCTGGATCTGGCCCGCCGGCTGCTGGCCCCCGCCCCGCCCCGGCTGGTGGCCGTGGGCGGGTTCAGCGGCAGCGGCAAATCGACCATCGCCGCAGCCCTTGCGGCCGATCTGGGCGCCGCACCGGGCGCCCGGATCATCGCCAGCGACCGGCTGCGCAAACGCGCCTTCGGCCAGGCCGCCACCACCCGCCTGCCCGCCGAGGCCTACACCCCCCAGGTGTCGGAACGGGTCTATGCAGAGATGGCGGCAGAGGCCGCGGCGGCGCTGGCTGCCGGCCATTCGGTGATCGCCGATGCCGTCTTCGACCGCGCCGATACCCGCGCGCGCATCCGCGCCGTGGCCGACGACGCCGGCCTGCCCTTCGACGGGCTGTGGCTGGAGGCGCCCGAGGCGGTGCTGGTCGAGCGCGTGACCGCAAGGCGGGGCGACCCGTCGGATGCCGATGCCGATGTCGTCCGCGCCCAGCTGGCCCGGGCCGCCGGCAGCGGCGGCCCGACGGACTGGCATCATCTTGCCGCGGATGGCGCGGCAGACGACCGGGCGGCACGGGCACGGGGGATGCTGGGGCTCACCTCTGCCCCCCTCTCTACCTCTGCCCCCCTCTCTACCTCTGCCCCCAACCCTACCTCTGCCACTGCGCCAGAATGACCAGCGCGCCGGCGAAGACCAGCCCCGCCCCGGCCCAGTCGGACAGGCTCAACCGCACGCCGTCGACCACCCGCAGCCAGACCAGGGCGGTGGCGACATAGATGCCGCCATAGGCCGCGAACACCCGGCCGCTCGCCGCCGGGTGCAGGGTCAGCAGCCAGACGAACAGGGCGAGCGCCGCCACCCCCGGCAGCAGCACCCAGGCCCCGGCCGCACCACGCAACCATAGCGCGGGCAATACGCATCCGATAATCTCGGAAAGCGCGGTGATCACGAACAGTCCGACGGTTTTCAGCATGCGGCCCGGCGTCGCACCTCAAATAGGGGAACAGACCCTGTTTGTTTACACTTTCTTCGTGATGATCATGCCACAAAAGGGCGGGTGTCCATGCCGGATGTGGCAGGGGAACGGCACCCGCCTGTGGACGGATGATCCTCATGTCGGATGATCGGGTGGCAGAGGACGAGGATCTGAAAACGTCGGAACGACGCTGGACGTTCCGCAGTAAGGTCGCCGTGGCCGCCATCCTGGCGCTGGCGATCTGCAGCGCCTTCGCCATTGCCGGCACCCGCATGGCGGATGCCTTCGATCGCGTGCGCGAGACCCGGGCGGTGATCGCCGCCGCCGACGGGCTGCTGACCGCGCTGACCGATGCCGAAACCGGCCAGCGCGGCTATCTGCTCACCGGCGACGAAGCCTATCTCGCCCCCTATTACAGCGCCCGCCCCCTGGTCGGCCGCCATCTGGACGAGCTGGACCGGCTGTTCAGCAGCATCGATCGCCAGCACGCCCTGCTGGACCGGCTGCCTGGGCTCGTCTTCGGCAAGATGACCGAGCTTGAGGAAACCATCATCCTGCGCCGGGTGGGCGGGCTTGCCGCCGCGATCGATCAGGTCCGCGAGGGCCGGGGCGCCGCCTCCATGGACCAGATCCGCAGCCTGCTGACCGATCTGCGCACGGGCGAACAGCAGGAACTGGACACCCACACCGCCGATGTCCTGATCAGCTTCCGTGCCGGCGGCCTGCTGGCCGGCATTTCGGTGCTGGGCCTGATCATCCTGACCTTCGTCTATCTGAGAGCGCAGGAACAGGCGCAGCGCCGGCAGCTGGCGCTGACCGACGGGCTCAAGGCCGCCAAGGCAGATCTGGAACGGCGCGTGGAGGAACGCACGGCGGAACTCGCCCGCGCCAACACCATCCTGTCGCGCTTCCTCGCCAATGTCAGCCACGAGCTGCGCACGCCGCTGAATGCGATCATCGGCTATGCCGACGCGATCGCAAGCCGGATCCTCGGCCCGGTGGGCCATGAGCGCTATGTCGATTTCGCCCGCAACATCACCTTCAGCGGCCGCCATCTGCTCGACATGATCAATCACATCCTCGACTTCTCGAAGGTCGAGGCCGGCGGGCTGGAGCTGGAACTTGAAGCGCTGGATCCGGTGTCGGTGGCCGAGGGCTGTATCGACATGATCCGCCCGATGGCCGACGAGGCCCGGGTGGAACTGGTGCTGGATGCCGGCGATGCGCCACAGCGGATCATCGCCGACCCGCTGCGGCTCCGCCAGATTCTGCTCAACCTGTTGTCGAATGCGGTGAAATTCACGCCCGAGGGCGGCCAGGTGCGGCTGGAACTCGCCGCCGTGCCGGTCGATGCCGGCACGCCCTGGCTGATCCGGCTCAGGGTGCGCGACGACGGCATCGGCATGACGCCCGACCAGGTGCAGGTCGCGCTCACCCCCTTCGGCCAGGTCGACAACGCCATGGGCCGCCGCCATGCCGGCACGGGGCTCGGCCTGCCGCTGACCCGCCATCTGGTGGACCTGCATGGCGGCCGTTTCGACATCCAAAGCGCCCCCGGCGCCGGCACCACGGTCGAGATTGCCCTCTGATCCGCAGAGCGGACCAGAGGTGACCGCCCCTTCCCAGCCGCCCCGCACGCGCCTATGCTCCCGCGGAACCACAAGAACCGTATCCAAGGGAGGCTGCGGCCCCATGCAGAACCTGTTCGACATTTCCGGCAAGGTGGCACTGGTCACCGGCGGGTCGCGCGGTATCGGCGAGATGATCGCCACCGGCTACGTCGAGAACGGCGCCAAGGTCTATGTGTCGTCGCGCAAGGCGACGGTCTGCCAGCAGATCGCCGACAAGCTGTCGGAACGCGGCACCTGCATCGCCCTGCCGGCCGATGTCTCGACCCTGGCCGGCATCGAAAGCCTGGTCGCCGAGATCACCGCGCGTGAACAGAAGCTCGACATCCTGGTCAACAATGCCGGCGCCACCTGGGGGGCGGCCATCGACGACTATCCGGAAAGCGGCTGGGACAAGGTGGTCGACCTCAACATGAAGTCGGTCTTCTTCATGACCCAGAAGCTGCTGCCGCTGCTCAGGGCCTCGGCCTCGGCCGCCTCGCCCGCCCGGGTGATCAACATCGCCTCGATCAACGGTATCAACCCCACTTTCCTTGAAACCTATGCCTATACCTCGTCCAAGGCCGGCTGCATCATGCTGACCCGCCATCTGGCGAAACGGCTGGCGGCCGAGAACATCCTGGTCAACGCCATCGCCCCCGGCCCCTTCCCCAGCCAGATGATGGCGGCGACCTTGGCCGAACGCGGCGACGAGGTGATCGCCGAGGTGCCGCTGGGCCGCATCGGCCAGCCCGAGGACATCGCCGGCGTCGCGATCTTCCTGGCCTCGCGCGCCGGCGCCTATACCACCGGCGCCACCATCCCCTGCGACGGCGGCGCGGCGGAGGTCTGATCCCCCCTCCCTGCTCTGCACCCCGGCTCAGCCGACCTCGACCACCGGCAGCGGCAATTCCCCAAGGGCGGCGCGGATGCGCGCCGCGCCGGCGGCGGGCCAGTCGGGCGGCAGGTCCAGCCGCAGATGCAGGCCGTTGGCACCGTCGGTGGCGGCGCTCACGGCCTCCGTCGCGGCCGGATCGATCGTGGCCAGCAGCGCGCGGGCGGCGGCCTCTGCCGCCAGCTCGCGCAGCCGCGGCTTGAAGATCTTGCCGACCGGCGTTACCGGCATGTCGGCGAGCGGTTCGATCCGCTTCGGCCGGGCGGGCGGCTCGGTGATGCGGGTTTCGATGAAGCCCGCCAGATCGGCCAGATCAGCACCTTCGGCCGGCACCACGAACAGCATCGGCACCTCGCCCGCATAGGCGTCGGGCAGGCCCACCGCCGCGGCCATGGCGACGCCCGGATGGGCCATGGCGGCATCCTCCAGGATCAGCGGGTCGATATTGTGGCCGCCGCGGATGATCAGATCCTTGATCCGGCCGGTGATGTGCAGCTGGCCGCTTTCGGCGATGCGGCAGATGTCGCCGGTGCGCAGCCAGCCGTCATGAAACGCCGCCTCGGTCTGGCGCGGGTCCATATAGCCGGCGAAGACCTGCGGGCCCCGGGCCAGCAGCTCGCCCGCAGGGGTCGGCGCCGTGCGGTGCAGCACGCCCTCGGCCAGAACCGCCACCTCCACCTGGGCCAGCGGCAGGCCGACCGCGGCGCCGTCGGGCATGACATCGTGATGGACCTGGGCGATGGCGCCGGAAAATTCGGTCATGCCATAGACCTGGCGCACGGCATCGCCGCCCCAGGCGGCCAGGAAGCGCTTCACCACCTCCGGCGGGCAGGTCGAAGCGCCGGTCAGCACCACGCGCAGCGACGACAGATCGGCGCCCTCGGTCGGCGTGCCGGCAACCGCCCCCAGGCTGGTCGGCACCAGCGCGCCCACGGTGATGCGGTGGCGGGCGACCATCTGCCAGAAGGCCGCGACCACGGCCGGGTTGCGGAAGCCGGCGATGGTCGGAAACCACATGCCGGCCCCGGCGGCGGCGGCGGCCAGCGCGCCCACGAAGGCGCCGCCGACATGGAACAGCGGCAGGCCGGCCAGCAGCCGGTCGTCCCTGCGATAATCGATCGACAGCATGGAGCCCAGGGCCGAGGCGACCATGCTGCGCTCGGTCAACCGGGCGAGCTTGGGCGCGCCGGTGGTGCCGCCGGTGGGATAGAGCGCCGCCACCCGGTCGGGATCGGCCGCGACGCGCCCCTCGTCGAGCCGGGTGCGCCAGTCGGGATCAGGTGCCAGCGCCTCGCCGTCCAGGGCGACGCTGCCGTCGATCGGCGCGGTCAGGATCCGCAGGCCGGGGACCTCCGCCTCCAGCCCCGCGACCTTTTCATACAGCCCCGCCGGCGCGCCTTCCGGCGGCACGATCAGCAGTTTCGCCTTCGCCGCTTTCAGCTGGCCGGCGATGGCATCGCGGGTGAACAGCAGGTTCAGCGGCTGGGCCACCCCCGCCCACATCGCCGCCCAGAGCGACACCATCAGCGCCGGGCAGCTGGGCAGCAGGATGGCGACCGCATCGGTGGGGCCGACACCCAGGGTACGAAAGCGCGCAGCGGCGGCGGCCGCCAGCCCCATCATCCGGTCATGGGTGACGGGGTCCGTGCCCGGATGGTCGGGGGTGGGCAGATGCACCAGCGCCACGCCCTCGGGGTTCAGGCGGGCGCCGCGCGCCACCAGATCGATCACCCGCGGATGGGCGGCGGTCAGGTCGGCGGCCAGCTGGTCGGTTGCCGGCTGGTCGGTGGGGGTGGAAGCGTCGGTCCGGGTCATGGGGTCACGTCACCTCTGGTCGAGGGACCGCCCATCCCGGCCGGTCGGGATCAGCTTCGGGAAAGCCCTGCGACGGCGGGCGGCCGCATGGCCGGCGGCAGCACGCCGTCGGTCAGGCGGATGTCGAGCCGGCGGGAGCCGGCGACGATGTCGCGGGGGCGCAGGCCGAAGATGTTGCGGATCGACCGGCTGAAATGGGTCTGGTCGGGATAGCCGAAATCCAGCGCCAGATGCGCCAGATTGGGATTGCGGTTGACATGGGCGAGCGAGATCCGCGCCCGTTTCCAGGCGCGCCAGTTGCGGAAGCTCACCCCCGTCTGGTCACGGAACAGGTGCAGGAAGCGCGACACCGACAGCTCGCACAGCGCCGCACAGGCCTCGGCCGAGGGGAAGGCCTGGATGTCCGCCGGGGCCTGGCGCACCACCGCGCGGATGCGGCGGTCCATCGGGCGGGGCGGAATGGCGGCGCCGAAGAAGGCGCGGTCGAAATCGGGGCTGTCGGGGCAGGCACCGCCCGGGCGGGCGGCGAGATCGGCATGGGCGGCGCGGATGCGGGCGACCGCTTCCGGCGCCTCGACGATGCCGGCGGCCTCGGGCGCGGCCAGCGCCCGGCGGATGAAACCGGGCAGGCCGTCCGGATCGACGGTCTCGGGCTCGATCTTCACCGCCAGAATGTCGCGGCCCTCGGCGCGGATGGTGTGGGGGGTGTAGGCGGGTACGACCGCGCAGCTGCCGACGCGGTCGGGGCCGCCTGACACCTGCACCGCGATCCGGCCTTCCGGCGCCACATAGATGCCGATCCCGCCCAGATTGCGGGTGGTGGGACGGCCGAGCAGCCCGGCATAGAACAGCCGCTCCGGCCCGATCAGCATCACCCGCGGATTGCCGCCGTCACGCATCGCCATCGCCCCGCCCTCCCGGTCAGGCGAGGCCCGAGAAATCGGGTTTGCGCTTCTCGAAGAAGGCACCCACGGCTTCGCGCACGGCGGGGCCTTCCATCAGCGTGGCCAGCGCGCGCATCTCGGCCTGAATGGCGCCTTCAAGCGCCGCCAGATGGACGTCCTGCAACAGTTTCTTGGTGGCCCGCACCGCCTCGCCGGCATAGCCCGCGATCTGGTCGGCGACCGCATCGGCGCGGGCCTCCAGCATGTCATGGGGCACGATTTCGGTCACGAGCCCCGCGGCCAGCGCCTCTTCGGCGCCGATCTTGCGGCTGGTCAGCATCCAGTCCCGCGCCCGCCGCTCCCCCACCGCCAGCGGCAGCAGATAGCTGGAGCCGATCTCGGGGCAGATGCCGAGGCTTGAGAACGGGAACACGAAGCCGGCGCGGTCCGAGGCAATCACGATGTCGCAATTCAGGATCAGCGTCGACCCGCCCCCGATCGCCGGCCCCTGCACCGAGGCCACGATCGGCTTCTGGAACCGCGCCAGCTCCAGCGTGCATTCGTAAAGCGCCGACTGTTCCCAGCCGCCCTTCAGCGGGTTTTCAACGAATTCATGCAGATCGCCGCCGCGGGTGAAGGCATCGCCGGTCGATCCCAGCCGCACCACCCGCACCGCCGGATCACCCGCCGCCGCGCGCAGCGCATCCCGCAACGCCGCGAACAGCGTCGCATTCATCAGATTGCCGGTCTCGGGCCGGTTCAACACGATCTGCGCGACACGTCCGCGACGCTCGACGGCGATGGGCATCAGGCATTTCCTCCCTGGCCACCGCCTGCATGGGCGGGGCGCGTTCTTATGGGTTGGGGGTATAATGCCTGTGTTTAGGTATTTAGGCAATGAGGGCGGAACGGCTCTCTCAGGATAAGCCACACCCTGCCGTCTTCATCCGGGTCGGCTCAAGCGTGGCCCAGGTTACCTGCACTCTCAGTAATCTCCCACGAGCGCATCAAACATGAGAACCATAATAAATATCTGAGGAAAAACGATTGTGTTAACGCGCACCCCCTCTTTTGTAAACATCCCGAAGTGTTTTCTCCACCATGAGAATCCATTCGGATACGCCATTTTATTCAAATACATACTATATTGCATGGCGATATATATAAATCCTGACAAAAACATCGACTTTATATATATTTCCATGAATTTTTCCGCAGGCAAATTTCCGTATAATGCGTGAAAAGCATAAGATACAGAAAAAGAAAAGGAGACACAGAATGCTATGACAACATGCCCTATTCTACGGTTCTCATCAATCATTGCCTTGATGAAGCGCGATTTCGCGCATCCCATAGTTAGAGATATGACGCAACATATCATGACAACCGATTTAATATTGGGAGCCATATAGCCTTGAAATATATCAATATTCATATACCCAAGAATGGTCGCTGCAAATGTCCCGATTGATATAATATTCGCGAAAAGACTGAGCAATCTTTCCCCTGTCATCGCCATTTTCAGCAATCCGTGCATCGCTCGTTCACAGGGTGGCGGGTTCCACGCATGAAAGTAGATCGTATAGAACATGCAGTTCACTATATAATGTTTTCACAAGACAACAATAGAAATGCGCCCTCAGGTTGATTTTTTGGAAACGGGCGGTGATCCTGCACGTCTGCCTCTGACTGCAAAGGAGGTCGATGCCTGGCTCACCCGTCGGACAGCCGGCAAAGACACGGCGCCGCCGTCGCGCCATGATTGACAGGCTTGCTCATCTCCCGACCACAGAAAGCGCCCGATGCCGACCGATCACGATTCCCTGCGGGAACACCACACTCTTTCCGGCTACACCCTTGCCGAGTTGCGCGCACTGGTGCAGGACGGCATCGACGGCGGCCCCGCAACCCCCTTCGATCCTGAAAGCATCAACCACGAGAGTCCACGGTTGCTCAAGGCCCGCCCCGTCGAGGCCCGACCACTCAAGGCACGACCACTCAAGGCACGACGCGATTGACCACGCGGGCGCTGTGCCACACGCCGCAGGCGCGCGCGGACCTTCTGATGCCCTGGTCAACGGCATCCACCGGCGCCTGGATCAACTGACGCGACACCCATATTCAGGCATGCTGCGCGAGGATATCGGCCCGGGCATCAGGCACCTGCTCGCCGGCCGGTATCTGGTCTTCTACCGGGTCACGCCGAAACAGGTGGAGATCCTGCGCGTCCTGCATGGCAGGCGGGGCATTGTGCAGCCTTTTATGTGACCGACGGTCGTTTGCCTTCTCTGGACACGCCACTAGACGTACTTGAACATCCACTGGTCTGCGTATGCTGGAAAGGAGGCGGAAACTTAGCCGATCGGCACAGCTCTGCTCGCGCGGGCCGACAACCAAAGTCCATGTCCTGTCGGACATGCGCAGACGGCCTCATACGCTTGTGGTCACGGCTGGAATGTCTCCGATCTGAGGGGAGCAGATCTGGATCGTGTCCCGAGAATTGGTGTAACAGCGCAGTCGCCGTTTGATCTCCGGCAGGGTTGTCCGGGATAGTCAGGCTGCCGCGACGGGCGGCAGGCTGGT